>Ga0209557_1000934_pt1 | contig 16685 bp, 12 predicted proteins | sample SaaInlV_120m_DNA_4_FD_184672 | JGI IMG/M metagenome (GOLD analysis project Ga0209557, IMG submission 184672) | Marine microbial communities from expanding oxygen minimum zones in the Saanich Inlet - Saanich Inlet SI074_LV_10m_DNA (SPAdes) (version 2) | ecosystem: Environmental > Aquatic > Marine... | reverse complement strand
AAGATGAAATTATTACGATTGCTAAAATTGTTTTTTTCATTATTTTTATTTTATTTAGTTTTATTGTTTATTACTAGTAACAAAATTATCTATGATTTGTTTAATCTATTTTATCTTAATTTTAAATAATTATTACGAATTAAAATGTTTTTTTAAAAATCGTACGTAAACCCTAAGCTAAGGGTAACACCTTTTTTATAATTTCTTAACACTACAATATCTCCCCCTTTAAAACCAGCTCTTGTTAACTGAAAATCAGGGTTTATTAAGTTAGTTGCTTTTAATTTAAAGCTATAATGTTGGTTAAACTTATATGAAGAAACCAAATCTAAAGTTGGAATTCCTTTTTCTAACACGTTTTCAAAACCTCTTGTTCCTACAGAATATACTCGTTCACTGAAATAGTTAAATACTAATGAAGAGATTAAAGTATTGTCGTTAATTTTTTTGTTAAAAGAAATGTCTGCATTCAATAAAAATGGTGTAGCTCCCTCTAAATCACTGGTAGTATTTGTAAACTGTGCTACTGATGACTGATCTAAATTAACATTAGATACCAAAAATGAAGTATTTACACCTAAAATAACTTTTAAATCCTGTTCTTCATTGTTTATTATTTTCTTTCTTGCTTCTAGTTCAACTCCATAAACGCTTGCGTCATTACCTACATTTAAATAGGTGAGTGTATTACCTCCTGACGGAATTTCACTTCTTGAAATTGGATCTTTAATGAATTTATAGAAACCAGTAACTGTAATCAATTCTGATGAAGAGAAATAATACTCATATTTTGCATCTAAATTGTAATTATCAGAAGGTTTTAAGTTGGGATTACCTTGACTTGAAAATGTTATATCTTGATACTTAAATGGTGAAGTTTCTTTAAACTGAGGAAATGTATATGTCTGACTTCCTGCGAATCTGAAAATACTATTTTCGGTAAAGTTACACTTGATGTTAAAACTTGGCAACACATAGGTTCTATCTAAGTAAGAGGGTCCCTCTACTGAAGATTTAGCAATATTTGTATTAAATGTAACTCTTTGCTGAATTTTTTCAAATCTGGCTCCGAAAGAAGCTATCAAGTTTTCGTTTAATTGATATACAATATTTCCAAAACCTCCAAAAATTTGTCTTTTCCCTCTATATGTAAAAGGAATAAATACATTCGGATTGCTTGCGTTACCTCTACCGGTTTCTAATTCAAAAATAGCATTATCAACAGAAGTCTGGTTAAAAATAGTATCAGGATTATCAATGTCGATAGCTACCCTTGTAGAAAAATCATGATTAAAAATTGTTGCAGAGAATAAACGTTCAGTGTATCTGTAATCTCCACCAAATTCTACAATACTTATATCCTCTTCATCTTCTTTTAATTTGTAAGATAATTTTCCTTTAGCAGCATAATCGTTTTCTTCTAACTTAGAAAAAAAACGTTCATTCTCTCCCGCAGAACTTGTTTGAGGACTGTAAAACCCATCTCTTAACAAATACTTGTTAGTTCTTCTATCTGGTTCGTTACCTCTGATAAAGTTTAAAGACCCTTTGGCTTCGAAGTTTAATCTTTCTGAAAACTTATAGTTCGCTAATAACTGATTTACATAAACCTCATTATTATTCGTTTGCTGTCTTCTTTGAAATTCTAAATCACCATCTTGCTCAGGATTCACTTCTCCAAAATAATCTCCAATAGATTGTTTGTTATTATGAATAAACAAGTGATTGTAGGCGATACCATGACCCGCATCAAACTTGTACTTTAAATTTGCCATCAAAATTTGTGTAACATTGAAATTGTACCTTGAAAATTCTTGATCTTGAAAAACAGTACCTGCACTTGTAGTTTGTTTTATGTTACCTTCTAATAAATTATATCCAGCATCAAATCCACCAACAATAAAAAAACTAAATGTATCATCATTGATGTCGTATTTTTTTCCTCCTGCAAAAGAAATACTATTGTTTAATTGAAAATTTTGACTGTTTGGCTTAAAAGAGTTTCCAAAAGAATACTTACTTAAATCATTTACAGGAATAGAGGTGTTTTGTGTTCCAAATCTATTAGTTCCATCTATAGTTAAAAATTCTTTGAACACAGTTTGAGTATTTGCTCCTGAAGAAACTCCTATGCTTAACAAACTTCTTTTTACCAATTCTTTTGAGGCAATATTAATATTAGCTCCACCAACATCTCCATTAATTTCTGATGTAAAAACCTTATTGATTCCAATATTTTTGATAATACTTGTATCAAAAAAGTGTAAAGAAATATTTTTATATTCAGGATCATTAGAAGGTAAAGGCAAACCGTTTAAAGTAGTAGAATTATATCTATCTCCTAGGCCTCTGACTACAATATTTTTAGAACCTTTTGATACTCCTGCTGTTTTTGTTACAGCTCCTTCTGCATTAGAAACCCCTTTTACAGATAATTCCTGCGCTCCAATTGATGTTTTTATAGCAACTGCCTTTTTTTGTTCTAGCATTAATGCAGAAGCAGTTTCTTTAGAAGTAAAAGACTTAATAACCACCTCTTCTAAAGAAACGCCTTCTTCCGCAGACATTATCTCGTTGATAGTTATAGATTCACCCGCCTCTATAACAAAAGCCTTTTCAACTGTTTGATATCCTAAAAAACTAAAAACCAATACATGGCTTCCTGCTGGTACATTTAAAAAATAATTACCATCAAAATCGGTGGTAGTTCCAATTGTGGTTCCTTTGATTTGAATATTTGCAAATGGCAACGGCTCATTGTTCGTTTCTTTATCTGCTAAAAAACCGTTGATTGTTCCTTTGCTCTGCGCGACGATAACATGACTAATAACTAAAAAAACAATGACTAAAAAATTTTTCATTCGGTGTATAATTTATACTGCAAAAGTCTACAGCATTTGTAAACTTTGTATTAGATATAGATTAAGGTTTTATTATAGAAACATTAACTATATGTTATGAAGAAGGAAATAGTTAATAATTCGTTAACTTGAAGAAAACATTAATTTAAGATATCGATTATATGTTTGTACCAATCTTGTGAGATTAAAATGTCATCATAAAACTATTAGTTTTTGTCGACTATTTTATATGACTACTGCCTTTGGCCAAGGCAGTTTTTTTATTAATGTTTCAGTAACATTTACTTAACATAAGGGTTGGTTATTTGCACCGACAAAAACTAATACTTATGAATTTATCAATACTACGTTCAGTAGTAACTTTACTCTTTATTTCAGCTTTTTTAAGCCTAAATGCACAAGAAACAAATGCTCCTAAATTTGGAAAAGGCATGTTCAATCTAATCGGAAAAGACAGTGCTTGGTCTATGAAAGTTGGATTGCGATTTCAAACACTTGCAACTTCAAATTGGGACGCCCAAAATGGCCTTTCAAATCCTTCTTCTTCAATGTTAATTCGAAGATCTCGATTAAAATTTGATGGATTTGCTTATTCACCTAAATTAAAATATAAGGTAGAATTAGGGTTGTCAAACAGAGATCTATCAGGTGCTTCTCAATATACAAGTGATGCGCCAAGGTATATTCTAGATGCAGTTTTAAAATGGAATTTCTCAGGAAACTTCGTTTTATGGTTTGGACAAACTAAATTACCTGGAAATAGAGAGCGGGTAATTTCTTCTGCAAATTTACAACAAGTAGACCGTTCTTTACTCAATAGTAGGTTTACTATTGATAGAGATATGGGTTTTCAATTAAGACATCATTTTAATCTTACAGATACTTTTTTAGTAAAAGAAATATTCTCTATGGCCCAAGGTGAAGGAAGAAATATTACGAAAGGAAATGTTGGCGGTCATCAATACACTACTCGTCTGGAATTATTTCCTTTTGGAGATTTTGCAGGTAAAGGGGATTATAAAGGGAGTGATTTAAAGTTTGAGCAAAAACCTAAATTATCTCTTGGATTTGCATATGATTTTAATAATAACGCCTCTAAAACAAGAAGTAATCAAGGATCTTATATGTTAAATAACACTGGTGGCTTTTATTCAACAAATATTTCTACGGTTTTTATAGATGCTATGTACAAATACAAGGGTTTTTCTTTAATGGCTGAATATGCAGATAGAGGCGCAAAAGATCCGTTCGCAAAAAATTCTGATGGAACTTTAACAGGTGATACAGTTCAAGTTGGTAGCGGTTTAAACCTACAATCTGGGTATTTACTCTCTAAAACTGTTGAAGTTTCTGCGCGCTATACAAACATTTCATTGGATAAAAATATCACTGGAAAAGGAGCTGAAAACCAATACACATTAGGGTTGTCTAAATATGTTTCTGGGCATAGTTTAAAAGTTCAAACAGATGTAAGTTATACTGATATTGGTTTTAAAACAAATCAATTATTATGGAGATTACAAGTTGATATTCATTTTTAATAAAAAATAACACAAAGGTAACATAGACGCAATTTTATGTCTATACATTTGTATAAATTAAATTAAATAAAGAAGATGGGAGATCCATATATTTTAATGTTAGTCGCTCTAGCTATTTTAGCTATTGTAGATTTAGTTGTAGGAGTTAGTAATGATGCTGTTAACTTCTTAAACTCAGCCATTGGCTCAAAAGCAATATCTGTAAAAAACATCATGATTATTGCCAGTTTGGGTGTATTCTTTGGCGCAATTACTTCTAGCGGAATGATGGAAGTTGCACGTAAAGGGATTTTTAATCCTAATATGTTTATGTTTCAAGACATCATGTTCATTTTTATGGCAGTAATGATTACAGATATTCTTCTGTTAGATATTTTTAACTCTTTGGGTATGCCAACTTCAACAACAGTGTCTATTGTCTTTGAACTATTAGGGGCTGCTGTTTGTATTTCATTACTTAAAATATCTGCTAGCGATTCACAATCATTTTCTGATTTATGGAATTATATCAATCACGAAACTGCAACTAAAATTATTTTTGGAATATTACTCTCTGTAGTTGTCGCCTTCTCAGTAGGTGCAATTGTGCAATTTTCTTCTAGGTTAATCTATTCATTTAATTTTGAAAAAAGAGCAACTTATATTAGTGCACTTTTTGGAGGGTTTGCGATTACTGCGATTACCTACTTTATTATTATTAAAGGAATGAAAGGAACACCTTTTTATAAAGATGTAAAATTTTTAATAGAAGGAAACACACTGGCAATAATTGCAGGAAGCTTTATTATTTGGTCTCTTATTTCACAACTTTTAATAAAAATATTTAAAATAAATATCTTAAAATTAATTATAGGAATAGGTACTTTCTCTTTGGCAATGGCTTTTTCTGGAAATGATTTGGTAAACTTTGTAGGTGTACCAATAGCCGCATGGAATTCTTACCAAGCATGGGAAGTTTCAGGTGTTGCTGCAGATGCCTTTTCTATGGGTGTTTTAGCCAAAAAAGTTCCTTCTAATATCTGGTTATTGTTGATTGCAGGTGGAATTATGGTGGTAACATTATGGACGTCTAGCAAAGCTCAAAATGTGATAAAAACGGGTATTGATTTATCTCGTCAAGGAGAAGGTCATGAAAAATTTCAACCCAACCCTTTATCTAGAGTTGTGGTTAGAGCTGCAATGTCTTTAAACAAAGGAATTGGTTTTATTTTTCCAAAATCAACCTTAGCATTTATAGATTCTAAATTTCAAAAGCCGGTAATCGAATTGCCGAAAGATAAAACCTACGAAATGCCTGCATTTGACATGGTAAGAGCTTCTGTTAACTTAATCGTAGCAGGGATCTTAATCTCTATTGCAACCTCTATGAAACTACCGTTATCTACTACGTATGTAACCTTTATGGTGGCAATGGGAACTTCTTTGGCAGACAGAGCTTGGGGCCGTGAAAGCGCCGTGTATAGAGTTGCAGGAGTACTGAATGTTATTGGAGGTTGGTTTTTAACCGCCATTACAGCATTTTTAGCAGCTGCTTTAGTTGCATACTTAATTAGTTGGGAAATGGTTATGATTCCATTTTTGTTAGCAGTTGTTGCTTTTCTAATTGGTAGAAATACGTTAATTCATAGAAAAAAATCTAAGGACGTTAAAAAACAAGAATACATAGAAAGATCAGAATCTATAACCATTAACGGAGTTATAGAAGAAAGTGCAGATCATATTTCTGAAGTTATAAGTCGCGTAAATAAGTTGTATTCAAATGTTGTAAATGATTTAGCAAATCATGATTTAAACAAGTTGCGTAAAACAGACAAACACGTTAAAAAATTGAATGATGAAATAGATGGTTTAAAAGATGGTGTTTTCTATTTTATTAAATCTTTAGACGAAACTTCTGTCCAAGCTAGTAGGTTTTATATTATGGTTTTAGGGTATTTACAAGATGTAGCGCAATCTATTAGTTACATTTCTAGAGCAAGTTATAAACACGTAAATAACAACCATAAGAACTTAAAGAAAGCACAGGTTAAAGATTTAAAAGAAATAGACAGTCAATTATCTTCTCTATTAACAAAAGAAGTAACTGTTTTTGAAAACAGAGATTTAGACAATCTAAATGGCCTTTTAATAGAAAAGAATGAATTATTGAATAGTGTTTCTTTATCAATTGAAAACCAAGTGGCTAGAATTAGAACTGATGAAACAAGTCCTAAAAATACCACACTATACTTTAGTGTTCTTCTAGAAACAAAAGATTTAATTAAAGCATTAATGAATTTATTAGAAACATATGAAGAATTTCATTTAAGTACGAAACAAGTAAAATAAAACCTCTTTTTACAGAACAAAAAAAACCATGAAATCATTCATGGTTTTTTTTTCCGTATTATTTTAATCTGAAAACTAAAACGCCTTACAGGATTCTTAAAAAACAATCATTTACACGTTTCTTTATTCTTTTTTTTCTGGATGAAAATATTGATAAACCTTTGTAGCTCTTGCATTTCCAATAACATCTTTTAAGTTATCAAAAGAAGCTTCCTTAACACGTTTTGCAGATTTAAAACGTCTAAGTAACGTTGTGATTGTTTGTTTACCAATGGCCGGAATTTGCTCTAATTCAGATTGTATTGCACTTTTACTTCGTTTGTTTCTGTGAAATGTGATCCCAAATCTATGCGCCTCGTTTCTCAGGTATTGCGTGATTTTTAGAGTTTCAGATTTTTTGTCTAGATACAATGGAATTGGATCACCAGGATAATATATTTCTTCTAAACGTTTTGCAATTCCAATAATGGCAATTTTACCACGCAACCCTAAAATATCTAAACTTTTTAGAGCTGATGATAATTGTCCTTTCCCTCCATCAACAATTATCAATTGAGGCAATGGCTCATCTTCTGACAACAATCGTTTGTACCTCCTATAAACCACCTCTTCCATAGAAGCAAAATCATCCGGACCCTCAACCGTTTTAATATTATAATGTCTGTATTCTTTTTTACTAGGTTTTCCATCTTTAAATACAACACACGCTGCAACAGGGTGCGTTCCTTGAATATTAGAATTGTCAAAACACTCTATATGTCTTGGTTCTTCAGAAAGACGTAAATCTTTCTTCATTTGTGCCATAATTCTTTTTACATGCCTGTCTGGATCTACTATTTTAATCTGTTTAAATTGCTCTTGTCTGTAATATTTTGCATTTCTTTCTGAAAGTTCTACAATGCGTTTTTTATCTCCTAATTTAGGGACGGTCACTTTTACACTTTCACCCAAACTAACTTTAAATGGCACATAAATTTCTGGAGCGTGTGAATTAAAACGTTGTCTAATTTCAACAATGAACAATTCTAATAATTCAGTATCTGTTTCGTCTAATTTTTTCTTTATTTCTATGGTATGGGATTGTATAATTGAACCATTTGAAATCTTTAAAAAGTTAGCATAACCGTGCGTTTCATCTGAAATAATAGAAAATACATCTACATTATTTATTGATGGATTTACAATGGTAGATTTTGATTGATAATTGCTAAGTAAATGAAGTTTATCTTTTATTTTTTGAGCTTCTTCAAATTGCATATTTTGAGCAAATGAGTACATCATCTTTTCAAATTTTTCGATACTTTCTTTAAAATTTCCTTTAATTATATTTCTAATTTCTTTCGTTGAACTAGCATAATTAGCTTCTGTATCTAAAGCTTCACAAGCTCCTTTGCAGTTTTTTAAATGATATTCTAAACAGACTTTGTATTTACCCTCATTTATATTTTGATGACTTAAATCGTAATTGCAAGTTCTTAGCGGGTATAATTCTTTAATCAAATCTAATAGCACCCGAACAGTTCTTACTGAAGTATACGGACCATAGTATTCTGATCCGTCTTTTACAACACGACGCGTCATAAAAACTCTAGGAAAACGTTCTTTTTTGATACAAATCCAAGGATAACTTTTGTCATCTTTTAATAAAACATTGTACCGTGGTTTGTATTTTTTTATTAAATTATTTTCTAATAAAAGGGCATCTGTTTCTGTATGAACAACAATGTGTTTTATTAAAACTATTTTTTTTACAAGAACTCTAGTTTTACCATTTTCATGATTTTTATTGAAGTAAGAAGCAACTCTCTTTTTTAAGTTTTTAGCTTTACCAATGTAAATAATTACATCATCTTTATCAAAGTATTGATAAACTCCGGGTTCATTCGGTAAGGTTTTTATTTGAAGTTCTAAAGATTTAGGCATGTAACGAAAATACACATTTTTTAAACACCCAATCTATGAATTTCGGCTAAAGATAGATCTAAGTTGAATGATTTTTAGGAGTTTTTTTATTAAAAAAAACTCCTATCCTTTTTCATCTTTAGGAAAAGCTTGTTTGCTAAAAATAAATAACAATGCAACACCAATACTTATAAAAGCGTCTGCGGGATTAAAAATATATTGGAAAAAAGTAAAAAATTCTCCACCCATAAAAGGAATCCATTCGGGCAATACACCCTGCCACAAAGGAAAATAAAACATGTCTACAACTTTACCATAAAAGAGTTCACCATAAGGTTTATCTGCAAAAAAGGTAGCAACTTTATGTTGAGAATCATTAAAAATAGCTCCATAAAAAACAGAATCAATAATATTTCCAACAGCGCCAGAAAATATCAAAGCAATGGCTATAATTACAGCATTGTGTACTTTTCTTTTTATATTTTGAAATAACCAAAATAAAATTCCGGTTACAGCAACTAACCTAAATAAAGTTAAAAATAATTTCCCAGCTTTGCCACCAAATTCAAAACCCATTGCCATTCCGTTATTTTCTGTAAAATGGATTCTAAACCAATCAAAAATAACGACTTCTTCTCCAAGAACAAAGTTTGTTTTTATATATATTTTTATAATTTGGTCTAGAATAATTGCAATTATTATGGTTGAAATTGCTAAATTCTTTTTGGACATATTTTTTGGATTTGAACTCACAAAAATAACAGTGTTATTGTTTGCGTTTTGCCTCAATACTCAAAGTTGCATGAGGAACTAACCTTAAACGCTCTTTCTGAATTAATTTACCCGTAACTCTACAGACACCATAAGCCCCATTTTCTATCCGTAATAATGCATTATTAAGGTCTCTAATAAATTTCTCTTGCCTTATTGCTAACTGAACATTTGCTTCTTTATTCATTACATCCGAACCTTCATCAAAGGATTTAAATGAGGGTGATGTATCATCCGTACCATTATCTGCATCATTTTTATATGCTGCTTTTAATAACAATAAATCTTCTTCTGCTCTCGCTATCTTTTTTTCTATAATTTCTTTAAACTCTTGAAGTTCTTCCTCTGAATATTTTAGTTTTACGTCTGACATAAATCTTATATTTTTTCGATTAATATTTTACTCTTTACAGTGTCGAATTCGATTTCAATACCCTTTTTTAATTCATGAACAAAAACCAACTCTTTCGTTAATGTTTCACTCATAATATATGCTTTATTTTCTAAAATAGATTGTTCTAGATTTTGATCCTTTAAAAGAGTTAACTTAATTTTATCTGTTACCTCTAGGCCACTATCTTTACGAGCATTCTGAATTCTATTTACCAATTCTCTAGCAACACCTTCTTTGTGTAATTCTTCTGATATTGTAACATCTAAAGCCACTGTTAAGGAACCTTCATTCGCAACCAACCAACCTTCTATATCTTTAGATGAAATTTCTACATCTTCGAGTCCTAAAGTAATATTTTTTTCATTAATATGAATAGAAATATTTTTGTCTTTTTCAATTTTACTGATGTCTTCTTGTGTAAATTTTTGAACTTCAGCAGCAATAAAGCGCATGTCTTTTCCAAATTTTGGACCTAAAGCTTTAAAATTTGGTTTAATTTGCTTGATTAAGATATCTGAAGCATCTTCTAACAATTCAATCTCTTTGATATTTACTTCATGTTTAATTAAATTGGCAACGGCTAAAATTTCTTCTTTTTGCTGCTGATTGTCAACAGGAATCATAATTTTCTGGAGTGGCTGACGTACTTTAATTTTTTCTTTAGCTCTAAGTGATAAAACTAGAGAAGATATTATTTGTGCATTTTCCATTTTTCGTTCTAAACTTTTATCAACAAAGCTTTCATCAAATTTAGGAAATTCAGATAAATGGATACTTTCTAAGGTTTCTTTTTGAGATACAGAATTTAAATCTTGGTATAATTTATCCATAAAAAAAGGTGCAATTGGGGCACTCAATTTTGCAATTGTTACCATACAAGTGTACAATGTTTGATAGGCAGAAATTTTATCTGTTTGATAGTCTCCTTTCCAAAACCTTCTTCTACTCAAACGAACATACCAATTACTTAAATATTCTTGTGTAAATTCTGATATGGCTCTTGCAGCTTTTGTTGGTTCGTATTGTTCATAGAATTTATCAACTTTAGAAATTAAAGTATGTAATTCTGATAAAATCCATCGATCAATTTCTGGTCTATTTTCTTGTAACACATCTTCCTCTGAGTAAGAAAAACCATCAATATTTGTATATAAAGTAAAGAACGAATAGGTATTGTATAACGTTCCAAAAAATTTTCGTTTTACTTCTTCAATTCCATCTAAATCGAATTTTAAATTGTCCCAAGGATTTGCATTTGCAATCATATACCAACGAGTTGCATCTGCTCCGTATGTTGATAACGTTGTAAATGGATCTGTAGCGTTTCCTAAACGTTTAGACATTTTATGTCCATTTTTATCTAAAACCAAACCATTAGACACAACATTCTTATAGGCTACTGAATCGAAAACCATCGTTGCAATTGCATGAAGTGTATAAAACCAACCACGAGTTTGGTCTACTCCTTCTGCAATAAAATCTGCTGGAAAGGATTCATTTTCGTCAATTTTCTGTTTATTTTCAAACGGATAATGCCATTGTGCATAAGGCATAGAACCAGAATCGAACCAAACATCAATTAAATCGCTTTCACGTTTCATGGGTTGTCCTGATTCAGAAACCAATACAATTTCATCTACAATATTTTTATGTAAATCTATTTTTGCATAGTTTTCCTCAGAATTGTTCCCGACTTCAAAATCTTCAAAAATATCTTTTGCTAAAACACCTGCTTCAACAGCCTTTGCCATCTCTTCTTTTAATTCTTTTACAGAACCAATACAAATTTCTTCCTTTCCATCTTCTGATCTCCAGATTGGTAGGGGAATTCCCCAATAACGAGAACGAGACAAATTCCAATCGTTTGCATTTGCCAACCAGTTTCCAAAACGACCTGTTCCTGTCGATTCTGGCTTCCAATTAATGGTTTTATTTAGCGCATGCATGCTATCTTTTACATCAGTGACTTTTATAAACCAAGAGTCTAACGGATAATATAATATTGGTTTGTCTGTTCTCCAACAATTTGGATAACTGTGCTTGTATTTTTCAACCTTAAAGGCTTTGTTTTCTGTTTTTAACTTAATTGCCAGCTCAACGTCTATAGATTTTTCTGGAGCTTCTCCATCGTTATAATATTCGTTCTTAACATATTTCCCTGCAAATTCAGTAATTTCTTGCCTAAATTTACCTTGTAAATCTACTAATGGAACTAAATTATCATTCTCATCTTTCACCAACATTGGTGGTATTTCTGGTGTCGCTTGTTTTGCAACGATAGCATCATCTGCTCCAAAAGTTGGCGCTGTATGTACAATTCCTGTTCCATCTTCTGTAGTTACAAAATCTCCTAAAATTACTCTAAAAGCATCTTGAGGATTGTCATTTGGAAGACAGTAATCTAAGATTTGTTCGTATCTAATATCAACCAAATCTTTACCAAGAAATTCTTTTATAACGTAGAACGGAATTTTTTTATCTCCCGAATCATAAGTGTTTAATTCTTCCGAGGTTTCAACTTCAATATTATTTTTACCCCCAAATTGTTTACCAACCAATTTTTTTGCTAAAATTACTTTTGTAGGCTGAAAAGTATATTGATTAAACGTATCGACCAGAACATATTCAATTTTTGGACCAACAGTTAATGCTGTGTTACTAGGTAACGTCCAAGGAGTGGTTGTCCAAGCTAAAAAATAAATCGATCCTTCATTTTTCAAAAAATCTGGAAGCGAGTTTTCTACAGCTTTAAATTGTGCAACAACTGTAGTATCAGTAACGTCTTGATAAGTCCCTGGTTGATTTAATTCATGAGAGCTTAAACCCGTTCCTGCTTTAGGAGAATAAGGCTGTATAGTATATCCTTTGTATATTAATTCTTTCGTATATATCTGTTTTAACAACCACCAAACAGATTCCATGTATTTTGGTTCATAAGTAATATATGGATTTTCCATATCTACCCAATACCCCATTTTCTGGGTTAAATCGTTCCAAATATCTGTATAACGCATGACTGCTTTCCTACAAGCTGCATTATAATCTTCAACAGAAATTTTTTTACCTATATCTTCTTTGGTAATTCCTAGTTCTTTTTCAACTCCTAATTCTATTGGTAAACCGTGCGTATCCCAACCGGCTTTTCGCTTTACCTGATATCCTTTCATAGTTTTGTAACGCGGAAAAATATCTTTAATGGCACGCGCTAAAACATGATGAACTCCCGGAAGTCCGTTAGCAGAGGGTGGTCCTTCAAAAAAAACAAATGGTTTTCCATTTTCTCTTGAAGTTACACTCTTCTCGAAGATGTTATTTTCTTGCCAATAATTAAGAATTTCTTCTCCAACTTTTGGTAAGTCAAGACCTTTATACTCAGGAAATTTAGCTTTCATTTTCTATCATTTCTAATAAGATTGCGAAATTAAGGATTTTCTTGAAAACAGTAGCTTTTAGAAACAAAAAAAAGGGATGCTTACATTCCTCTTTCGTTTTTTATGCTTTCATAAGCAGATTGTATGCTCTGAAACTTTTCATTTGCTCCTTTTAAATGGGCTTCTCCCAAACCTTGCAACTTATCTGGATGGTACTTTTTTACCATTTTTCTATAGCCCCTTTTTACTTCAGCATTAGAAGCAGATTTCTCTATTTCTAAAATCTTATAGGCATTCTCAGAAGAATTGTAAAACATTGCTTTTATAGACTCAAAATCTCGTGGATTTATATTTAAATATCCTGCAATTTTTCTAATCGCTTCTACTTCTTGCTCTGCAACAAATTGATCTGCTTTGGCAACACCAAACAAAAAATGAAGGAGTTGTAAACGTGAGGCGTGAGACATATTTTGCCTGATCTGAATACACACTTGACGAGCAGAAACTTCCTTTTGTATAATTGCACTAAAAATCTTAAAAGCATTATTGGCTCTTTGTTTTCCATACATACTAACGAATTGAATGCGAACAAAATCTAATTCACGCTTATCTACTTTTCCATCAGATTTTATAACGATAGACGCCAAAACAAGTAAACTCATTTCAAAATCTCCAGATTGTGTTTCCTCAGAACCTCTTCCTGTATTAACTCTTCTCTGATACGCACGTTTTTCTTCATTAAAATCTTCATCAGAAAAACCATCTACAAAACGACCTATTGCAAATCCTATGGCAGCTCCAATCGGACCTCCCAAACTAAATCCTAAACCAGCTCCTAACCATTTCGTAAAACTTCCCATACAGTAATAATTTGTGTCAAATATAAGGAAACAACGTTGTTAATATCAAAAAAAAAGATCAATTGTATTGAAAAATTTAGTAAAATAAGCTTTCAATTAGAGCTTGAATTCTGATTGAATTATTCATATATTTGTACTCTAAATTTATGAAACCTATGTATCCAGAAGAATTAGTAAAACCGATGCGTGACGAGTTAGTGAACGCTGGTTTTGAAGCATTATATACAAGTGAAGACGTTGAAAACGCAATGGCAAAAGAAGGTACAACCCTAGTGATGGTAAACTCTGTTTGCGGCTGTGCTGCAGGTACTGCAAGACCGGGAGCAATTGCTTCTCTTGGAGCTGAGAAAACACCCGTAAACTTAACCACTGTTTTTGCAGGTGTAGAAAAAGAATCTACCCAAAAAGCTCGTGAATTTATGATTCCTTTTCCACCATCTTCACCAGCAATAGCATTGTTTAAAGACGGTAATCTAGTTCATATGTTAGAGCGTCATCATATTGAAGGTAGAACTGCACAAATGATTGCACAAAATTTAGCACAAGCTTATGATGAATTTTGTTAAAATCGCATTGTGATAATCTTTCCAAAAAAAGAACTTTAAAATCCATTCTATTTTGAATGGATTTTTATTTTTTCTTACCTTTATTCTTTGTTATTATTCACTTATGTTGCTTTTTAGAAGTAATTGAACAATATGAATCAAAAAAAAGTAATTGAAAATACCATTCAATTTGTTAAAAAAGAATTAGAACATGCAGAAGGCGGTCATGATTGGTTTCATATAGAACGAGTTTACAAAAATGCACTGCTAATTTCTAAAGAAGAAAAAGTGGATCCATTTATCGTTTCTTTAGGCGCTTTATTACATGATATTGCGGATCCTAAATTTTATAATGGAGATGAAACTATAGGTCCTAAAATAGCAAAGAGATTTTTAGAGGAACAAAGAGTTCGTAAAGAAGTCATTAACGCTGTAATTGATATTATTAAACATATTTCTTTTAAAAATTCTTTAGAAATTGGAACAGAAAAATTTAATTCTATAGAATTAGAAGTTGTACAAGATGCAGATAGGTTAGATGCTATTGGAGCAATTGGTATTGCACGATGCTTTAATTACGGAGGATTTAAAAACAGGCCTTTATACAACCCAAAAAACCTCCCTAATTTAAAAATGACCAAAGAAGAGTACAAGAAATCAACTGCACCAACTATAAATCATTTTTATGAAAAACTATTACTTTTAAAAGATAGAATGAATACTACTGCCGGAAAAAAGATTGCCGCAAACAGACATGTCTACATGGAAAAATTTTTAAATCAGTTCTATGAAGAGTGGGATGGTTTAAAATAATTAGTTCTCTTTCGCTACTTCCAAAGCAGTTATTTTATGTTCTAAAATAGCCAACTCCTCTCCACACTCAATGATTTTTTCTATTGATAAGTTATTATTGGAATTAACAAATTCTTTTAACTCATCACTTTTAAAGACATAATACTCAATTGCTTTCTCTATTTTACTCATCATTATATTGTAATTATTGAATCAAATTCATCATTTCGCTTCTATATTTTGAGGCTGATTTGCCCGTAAATTCTTTGAATAATTTATTAAAATGAGAAAAATTATTGAATCCACACTCAAAACAAATGTCTGTAATACTGGTCTGACTTTCTGATAGTAACTTAGTTGCATGTACAACCCTATATTCATTTACAAGTTTTGTAAATGTTTTTCCAGTTGTCTTTTTAAAAAACCTACAGAATGCAGGCACAGTCATACTAACCAAATCAGCAATTTCATCTAGGCTAATGTGTCGGTTAAAATTTTGATTTATATGTTTAAAAATTATATCTATTTTACTACTATCTTGCGGCTGGGTTTCAAAAGCAAATCCATCTGCATTTAAAATTGTATAATCTTCAGATTTTGATAAAGTATGTAATATTTCTAATAAAACTAATATTTGTTTAAATCCTTTCTTCTCGGATAATTTCTCAATCTTAGGGCCTAATTTTTGTTTTGTTTTTACTCCAAATAGAATTCCTTTTTTAGCTTTTTTAAACAAAATACTAATCGGTTTCATTTCAGGTACCTCAAAAAAAATACTTCCTAAGAAATCTGGCTTAAATTGGACTAGTGTTTCAGAACCATTGGTGGTCAGTCTATCTGTAAAACCGTTGTGTGGCAAATTAGAGCCAATTAATAATAATTGACTGTTGTTAAAATAAGAAAGATGATTTCCTATATGTCTTTTACCTTTTCCTTTATTGACGTAAATTAATTCTATTTCTGGGTGAAAATGCCAGAATGCCTTTATTTCCTTTAAAAACTCTGTATGTTTTTTTACAAGAATAGAGCTTCCAAAATCTGGACTAATTTTTTCTAAAGTAGGTTTAACATTCATAACAATTAAATTGTGAAACAAATTTACAATACTAATTTTTAAAACATTGTATAAAATTAACAAAATTATATACTAAATTAACTTTCCATTCTTTTAACATTTAAATAACAGATAATTTAGCATATAAATATGCCAATTTTGATGATTTACAACAATTGAAAACACCCGTATCTTTGCAGAGTAATTATTTAATATTATGAAAACAATACACAAAATTATACTAGTAGCATTAATGTTCGGAACAT
>Ga0209557_1000924_pt1 | contig 16772 bp, 12 predicted proteins | sample SaaInlV_120m_DNA_4_FD_184672 | JGI IMG/M metagenome (GOLD analysis project Ga0209557, IMG submission 184672) | Marine microbial communities from expanding oxygen minimum zones in the Saanich Inlet - Saanich Inlet SI074_LV_10m_DNA (SPAdes) (version 2) | ecosystem: Environmental > Aquatic > Marine... | reverse complement strand
GGCCAATTACGGGCCAGCTGACTTTCACACGTTTATCGATCGTGTTGTTTACGTGAATGCAGAAGACAGTATTCGTGCGGCTATTGAATTGGCACGCTGTGAGGGTATCTTGGTCGGAGGCTCGGGCGGTGCTGCTGTACAGGTCATGCGCGATATTGCTGCCGCGCATTATGGTGCTGACGACAATCTAGTTGCCTTGTTACCTGATCATGGTAGTCGATACACCGAAACACAGTTCGATCCTGATTGGCTTGCGGCACGCGGTATAAACGTGCCAGAGATTTTCAATGTGGAAGATGAGTCTTAATGAATGAACAAACACTCCTTCTTACTCAGGGTGACTTACAGCAATGTGGCGCAGCCGATATTGAGGTTGTGGGTAAGGCTCTAGAAGACTGCTTTGTAGCGCACGAGGCGGGCCAGTTCACCGCCCCCCCAAGTAGCTTTTTAAAACGTCCAGAATGTCCTCATGTCGCCGATCGTATTATTGGGCTTGCGGGTCATCTAGGCGGGAGTTTTGACATTGAAGGGCTGAAGTGGATAGCAAGCGCCCATCAAAATCCTGCGCGAGGTCTGCCCAGAGCCAACGCGGTGATTGTTCTAAACGACCCTGATACGCGCCTGCCTCTGGCGATTATGGAGGGCGGCCTGATCAGCGCAATGCGAACCGCTGTGGTGCAGGCGCTAGCAGCCCGTTACCTTGCCAGACCTGATTCCACAGTGTTGGGCCTGGTGGGCGCAGGAAGAATAGGGGCACTATCGGTTTGGGCAATATGCCAGTGGTTTCCTGATTTGCGCGACATCCGGGTATTCGACCTGTCAGAGGCTCGTGCTGAGGCCTGTTGCCAGCACTTGCAGAAACTCGGCTTAGCGGCGACCACTGTGTCAAACTTTGAAGCGGCACTTGCGCCTGCGGACATTGCCTTAACGGCTACAACGGCCTACGAGCCCTGGGCTACCCCCGCTTGTTTCAAATCAGGTTCTCTATTTCTCAATGTATCTCTCATGGATCCAGTGTTTGAAACAGTTTCTCTGGCGGACAAAATTGTTGTCGATGATTGGGAACAATGTATCCATTCCGACCGTGTTCTGGCGCGAATGCATCGTGCCGGCCTCGTTGACCGTGAGTCTGTTCACGCGGAATTTGGCGAGATAATCACGGGAAACAAGTTGGGGCGCGAGCACGCTGATGAGCGAATTTTCTTCAACCCCTTTGGCCTAGCTATTGAAGACCTCGCCGTGGCAAAGGTGGTTTATGATCGAGCCGTTAAGGCTGGCTTAGGCACGCCTATTCATCTCGTTGATAAGGAGTGGGACGTCTTATTTTGAACGCAGTTCAGCGCTACCGGGAGGTTGATGTCCTTCGGGGCTTTGCCCTTTTCGGCGTGCTGTTGGTCAATCTCTACGGCTTTGGTGCCGATTCATTGGCTTGGGATGGATCCTTAGATCGAGCTTTCTGGCAGTTTAAGCACGTGTTTTTTGAATCAAAATTTTGGAGTCTTTTCAGCCTGCTGTTTGGCATTTCTTTTTGGTTGCAGATTCGGATAGCTCTGCAACCCTGGCGCCTGCTGCGGCGCTATGGAGCCCTGCTGCTGTTTGGCTGCTGCCACGCGCTATTCTTTGAGGGTGATATTTTAATGCTCTATGCAGAGTTTGGCGTGCTGTTGCTGCTGTTGCATAGGTGCTCCACCCGAGTTTTGGTGGTCATTGCCACTGCACTGCTGCTGATTTTCCCGCTTGCCCACTATTTGGCGCCAGATCGCGGTTTTAGTGACTCGCCAAGTACTGTTATCGAGGCGAGGCAGTGGTTGGAAGAAGATCGCGAGGACGGTTTATATAGCACAGGATCTCTCGATGAGATCTTTGCTGAGCACGCGAGCTACCTACCTGAAATTCCCTGGCAAGACTACCAATGGCCCGATTCGGGATGGGCGGTATTTGCGCTGTTTTTATTGGGCTTTTGCTTCGCTCGAGAGGGTGGCTTGCAGTGGTTTACCCAAAGACCGGAGCGGGTGTTTAACACAGGTCGTTGGATGTTCTTGCTGGGCCTCAGTGCTATGGCGATCGAGGCCTGGATGACCTACGCATTGAGTTATCGCGTTTTCGGTGACACAGCCTCCGGTGGCGTAACGCAGCTCATGGGAGACCTGGCATTTCTGTTCGGCACCTTACTCCTGACCGCCGCGTGGTTTTGTTTAATGCATAGTTTTGCCACCCGCTGTCCCGACTGGTGGGTAGTGCGCGCTCTGGAGGCGGCTGGGCGAATGAGCCTGACGACGTATCTTGCCCAAACGCTGATCTTCACAACCCTTTTTTACGGTTATGGCTTGGGCTGGGCCTACTGGCTGGGACCAACATCCGTCACCGGCCTCGCCGTCGTCATTTTCATGTGCCAAATTCTGTTTGCGCAGTTTTGGTTTCTACATTTTGTAATTGGTCCCTTTGAGTGGCTTTGGCGACTTGCCACAGACCTGCATCCCCCGGCATTGCGGGTAACGCCAGGGCAAGGTCTAAACCCTTAAAGCGGCCTTCGAAGAACGCCGATGCTGTTGAGGCGCGCTGGCTGCCTTTAGGGTTCTGACAAACAGCGATTCCGCCTTCAGGGGTGGGTATGAAAAGCGTGTCATTGAGCCCTTCGGCAAGGCCGCAATTTCGATACTTTAGTGCCGCCTCTTTCAGCCGCCATATTCGGTAAAACAGGTCTGCTGCAGTTCTGGGGTCAGCTTGCTTTAGAGCCGTTGTCTCTGCGTCAGTAAAAAGTGCGTCCGCTACGGCGAAAATATTTTCTTTTTCATCGGCAATTTCTACATCAATGCCAATTCTTTTTATACCTGAGCCGACGGCGTAGATGGCATGTGTCCCCGATGAGCTGACGCTAATGCCACAATCACTCGTGGGGTGACTATGGTTTAAACCCGATTTGGTGGGCCCGGATGTGGCACCGAAATTTTCGCGAAGAAGCCACCCTAAATAAGCCCGTCGTTGTACAAAAGTGCTTCGCGCGCCGGGCGCATGGAGTTCTTGCGCTCGTTGACGCTCTTGGGTGCTCAATTCGGCGAGACAATCTCGCTGAAAGGAACGATCGTCAACATAACGCCAGAGGTAAATGTCGACAGCATAGTAACCGGCCTCCATCGTGCCTCTGCAGCCAAGGCGCTCAAAAGTTTGAGCCAGATTAGGGTTGATTGCCCTCACAGCGATCGCTCGAAATTGACTGGGCTACCGGCATGAACCCCGGTGGTCAACGCCATGCCTTTCATTACCAAACCTAGGCTCTCAACGGTAGTTTGGGGTTCTAGCACAGCACCTCCCATAACCGTGGCGCCAAAATTAATAGCGCTTTTTGACTTGATGACAGTTTGTTTCACTGACAGAAGGCGATGCTCAAAGCTGTGCAGCTGCAATTGGCCTTGAACGACGCAATCATTGCCAATATCGACTGCATGCCAATCGAAGGCCTGCAAAGGTTCGTGGATTAGCGTATTTCGGCCAATTCGACAGCCAAAGGCCCTCAAGAAGGGGTTGGCTAATACCGTGCCTCCTAAATGTCGCAACGTGGGTCCCGACCATTTGAAAAAGCAGTCTTGGGCTAGGAAATAGGTGAAGTGTCGCAGCGACCAAAAGGGTGTTTGGTGGTCTTTCCCCCAGTGTTTTGGGACCAAAATTTTCTTGATACTAAGGGCCATAACTTGCAGACATAGCGTGGCTGCGATGACGGCCGCTAGCGACTCTAAAATTACTGGAGAGTTTAAAGGCTCTACGACCAGGAGCATTAGCGCCAATATGAGTATGGGCATAGCGGGAATAAGGGCGACGCCAATCAGGTCGCCAAATAAAATCCGCAGTATAAACAACGACCAGGTTGGTATTTCTGTGCCTGAAGTTTGACCTGCAGGTTGCGCAAATTCGATGACAGGGTTGCCTGCGAGAACCGTCACTGCGGGCTTTGAAATTTCTGGGAGACGGCGAAATTGGTGATCGCCCGTGGGTGTGCTGACTCCTAGTAGGAGTTGATTTGGCAGGGCGCCAGATTCAGCCACACTGTTATTACCTAAGAATGTGTTGTTTCCAAAATTAAGGGGTCTTAGGTAAAGGTATTCACCTTCATCGTCGAGCATATTGCTTCGGCAACCGTTGGCCATAAAAATATTGGGTTGGCTGGTAAGCATTTCCGGGACAAGGTTGACCATAACGTCGCATTCGCTGGCGCCGGTTTGGCCGTAATTAACGCCTGCAAGGCGTCGTAAATATTGACCTGTTAAGGTCCAAGTCCACAGGCGTTGTATTTGATTCATCTTCTCCTGCCGGTAGCGCAGCATCACGGCCGCGAGGCTAGATCCTTCTAATATGCCAGGCTTATAGGCAGTCACTCTCAGAAAGAGGCAAGTCAGAAATGAGGTCACTAAAAGTGTGAGCCAAGCGGCAAGAACGGCGCTGAGGAAAAAGTCTGAAAGAAGCTGAAACAGGGTTGTAGCATTTGTATTCGCAGCGTTAGCGTAGTCACCCAGCAGCCATCCCGAAATGCCGCTCAAAATTAACGCAGCAGGTAGGACAAAAAGAAGGCACTCAATAAAAAACTGTAGGGAAATGCCCTTGACCTCGGAAACGTATCGGCCGGCGGAGGGAGGCATTAAAACGCGGTTACGTTGCAACGGTAACCGGCTGCCCACCGGGTCGACATTAACGCCGTCGATTATTTTAAAATCATCAACGGTGGCATCTTGTCGAGCCGCACTGAGGGGAGTGAGCCAGCAGCCTTGGCCCAATGTGACGCCCGGGCCAATCAACGCACGCTGTCCCACCTTGGTGCCCGCGCCCACGATGACCTTATTTATAATAAGCAGATCACCCTGCCAGCGCTGGCCGCTGAGTTGAGCGCCGCTTTGCACAATGACACCGTCATTGAGCGTTAGCATGCTGAGGGGTCCTAGAAATTCGGTGCTTTGAGAAATATGCGTGCCTTTACCAATATCAGCCCCTAGCATCCTTAATAGCCACGCATAGATTCCGGGAGCGCGTAGCCATCGACTCATCGGCTGCAGTACCATCCGTTGCTGGGTGTCCAGCCACCAAACTTGCAAGTGCTCCCGACTCCACTTTTGATAGTGACCGCTTTCAATATCGGTCGACTTAAAAAGCCCCCGCAAAACGGTCACCCAAGTCAAATTTAGGAACGGAATGCCTAAGTAAAAAATAAAGGCGAGTAAGGTATAAATGATGAGTGTTCTGGCATCTCCATCGAGGAAGGTCACCTCGGGGTCGCCCCAGGCTAGCAATAGGATCAAGCCCGACAATGTGGGTAGGCGCAGTACCAAAATGCCCAGGGCCTGCAGCAGCGCGAAATGCCTAGGGTTTAGTCGCTGCTTCGTCGATTCTTTCAACGCTGCTCCGGAAGATTGCCGCAGGTTTAACTGCGCTTCCTGAGTGTCAGAGGTTTGGCTCAAGGGGAGTTGGGCGACAAGCCTGGGTGTGCGAAAGTCAGTTAGGAGGTCACGAACAGATACGTGATAGCCGGCCTGGCGTAGGGCTTGGGTGAGCTTTGCCATAGCAATAGAGTGCGCCCCCCAATCGATGAAATCATCGTCCCAATTCAGTGTGGCGCCCAGTATTTCGCGACAAATATTTAACGCGCCTTGGCCCTGGTCCGGCTCAATTTCCATGCTCTCCTGCTGCAGTATTTCGCTAGTCGCGGGGGCTTCATTGTTCAAAGGCATTGAGGGTAGTTGCTGACGGTCTATTTTTCCCGAAAGGGGCTTCAGGACAAATTGGGGCACGAGAAAAATTCTTGAGGGTACTGAGTGCTCAGGGAACTGCTGCCGTAGTTCTAATTGAATGGAACGTGCCCAGTCCGCTGGGGCCAGGAGTGTGGAATTATGCTTGAGATCCGATGGCGAGCGGTTCGGTGCGATGACAAAGGCGATGAGCTCATCATTGCGGTAGTCGATGACTGCGGTATCAATGTCATCAATAACATCTTGAAGGAAAGACTCGATGCCCTGCGCTTCTACGCGGTGCCCCCGGACTTTAATTTGCGCATCGAGACGCCCCAGAAACTCAACCTGTCCTGTACTAGGATCAATACGGCAGCGATCGCCAGTGCGGTACAGGCGGCCATAGTTTGGGTGCTCAATAAATCGCTCAGCTGTAGTCTCCGGTTGATTACGGTAGCCTTTGGCGAGATGGCAACCCCCAATACAAAGCTCTCCGATTTCACCCCAGGGCAAAGCTTGGTCTTTATCAGGTTCGATAATGATGTAATCGACCCCCGGGAAAGGTGAGCCTATGGTGACAGGCCTACCGGGACGCAGTAGCTGACGGCTGGTATCGGTGCTGGCTTCGGTGGGGCCATAAGTATTAATGATTTGGCGTCGTGATCGAGACCAAGGCTCCACTAAGTTGGCAGGAAATGCCTCGCCTGCAGGGATGATATAGCGACAGATCGGATAGGGCAGATCATGTTCGGGAGCATCACTGAGGGTGCTCAACAAAACAGGTGGGCAAAATAGCGCAGTGACTTCTTGCTCTCGCAATATCGGTACAAGGTCGGGCCCAGAGCGTACTTCGTCTTTCGTCAGCAGCACTACCGCTGCACCGGATACCCAGGCACTGTAGAGCTCTGAAATACTTCCGTCGTAGCCCAGCGATGAAGTGAGCGATGTAGCGTCTACCCCGGCCATAAAATCAAAAAAATACGCGTAACTTCGTGCTAGATTTATGTAGCCTCTATGCGGGCACTCAACGCCTTTTGGTTGGCCTGTTGTCCCGCTGGTATAAAACACCGCTGCCAAGCGATCCTCTGGATTATCAAGCCAGGCGGGGAGGGCCCGTTTAACCGTGGCATTATTTAAGATCAGGCTAAGGTTTAATAAAGGCAGCCCATTATGCTTTGGATCATCATCATTACTGATCAATAGGACTGGGCTGGCATCCTCCATCATTAGTTTTTGCAGCGAGATTGGTGACGCTGGGTCTAAAAACAACTGGGTGGCCCCTGCTTTCAGAATCCCTAAGTGTGCAGCAACAATGTCGGCGCAGTTTTGTTCCATAGACACGGCAACCACCTGATCTGGCCCGTTGACATAGGGGGCGATTGCGGCTGCGATTTGTTCTGCTCTGCGGTTGAGCGCTTGATAACTTATTTGCTCGCCAGTTGCCGGTACCTGAAGGGCGGTAAAGCTGGGGTAGCGAGCGGCACTACGCTCAAAAATTTCGTGTAACCATGTCACGCCTTTTTGATGGTCTGCGCGAACCCACAAATCATCGGTGGGTTCACACTTGAGACAGCGCAAATCTGAACTGGGGCTTGGTTTTGTGTTCTCAAGTACTCGACGATACCGCCACCACGCTAATGATGACAGACCCAGCATACCCAGTATGGTTGCAGCGGTTGTGAGCATAATAGAGACGCTCTAGCCGGGTGATCCCTGAAAGTAGCCCTCCAGGGTGCCGCGGCGACGTACATCGAGGGTGACGCAGTGAAAGCCTCCCCCAAGCATACGAGAGTGACGAAGTTTCACGGGCTCAACGTTCATGCCTTTGCTTTCAAGAAGGGCTATTAACTGGTGCTGATCACTGTCGACGACCACCGTGTCGGGATCAATGCTAAATAGATTCATGTCGATCCACTCACTACCAATGGCTTTATGCAGGTAGTCAGCACTATGGCGACCTTGATTTTCCATGGGAGGGCTATAAATCACCTCCCACTCTTTTAGGAAATCTGGGAGTGTTTCGTCTGAAAGTCGCTCCGGGTTTGCCAATACCAAGCCTGGTCGCAGAGCAACGAGAGTTGAGTCGATATGGCTGCCAAAATAAACGTCTTTCATGAAGTGTACGCGGTATTGATCCCCGAGAATGGATTGCAACCAGTGCCCTCCCATCTCGTTTCCTGTAGCGCTCACCAGATACAGTAGGTCTCGCCCAAAGCGCAAAACATTAGCAGCGTCAAAAGCGGGTTCAAGGTCCAATGGCGTGAGATTTTCATTCTCGGGTGCAAACAATTCATCTTTCAGCATAGGTCTTGGGGCACTGAACCAGCGTGATCCCGAAGCCATGTACTCCAACAGCAATTCGCGATAGCTAAAGGTCTCTTGGCTTCTGCCTCGAATGACGTTGGGAGTCTCTAGAATTTGATCACCTACGGTGAGCAGGATGTCCCTGGGGCAGTAATTGTAATAACCAGGCGTAGACCAGTGGATGGTGCTAAAAACACTATCGTGATCCCAGGGGGTTGGTCTACGAACCGTCACATTACCCTGCTTGAGGACCGAGGCAAAAGTTGCAAGATCTTCTTCGGCTTCCTCTATGATTTTTGCTGGGAAGGGGCCTTGTGGAATTGTATTGAGGGGCCGTCCGGGATATTCGGCGAGTTGGGTGCTGGCATCAGCATGGGGAAATCGCGCACCGGCAGCGGTACCAATGATCACCTCCTCCAGTGGATCCCATTCATTACAACTCCAAACTAACGACATGCGGGTACTCCTTAAAAGATCGAATCTTGACTGACTGTTTGAACCTAGTCTGCTGTCGAGTTCACCACAAAAAAGCCGCCCCGTGGGCGGCTTTACGAACAGCGTATGGAGATCGCTTAGTTCATGGCTTCCCATAGTGAGCTACCGTGACAGCTCATAGCGCCACCTTCCATCCCTGCGGCATCAGATTCGGGGTAAGAGTCCCAGAACTTACCGTATTCACCAAAGTTGGGCCAAGAAGATATAAATATGAGGTCAGTACCTGTGCCGTCTGCGCCTGCTGCAACGGGAAAGTAAATCTGGCTCTTCATTTTCTTGCCGCCATCAACTTTAGCTGCGGCCTTCTGCCAATCATTGGTGTATTCGACCAAGGCTTCTTCAGTCATATCGTCGTTAATCTGGCACTTCCACATGTGTACGGGGCTGCCAGCCATAGCTTGCATGGCTGTAAGAGACAGTACAGTGAAAGTAGCTGCAATCAATTTTTTCATGGAATTTCCTTTTGGCGGTTGTCAAAACGGTGTGTCCCATTCTGCTACAAAGCTATTTCTTTTGGCCTTAATTCGGTGGCAATTATTTATCGAATCGCGACAAATGTGCTGGAGTGCCCGCTTTGTTGGGCAGTTATTGGTCTGAAAAACGCTGATTTTGATATTTCTGTCATTTTAGTTTTCCCGCAATAGCACGTGCCTCGGGTTCCATTTGCTGAGCGCCGCGGCATGTTATTTCAATCTGATGTTGGGTTTTCGTGCTTAGGTATGATCTGAGTAGGATCCCATGCGACCGTGTAGGCGAGCTCCTGGTATAGCTCGTTCGTCGCGTCCCAAACTGAGGCGTTGCACTACAGAAAAGCCCAAGGCCTCGCGGTCGGTGGGGGACCAAATTGTGCCAATAGTGCGGCGATTTGTCGCCGGTGAACTGGTAACCTAAGGCGACTTATGGGATCACTATTTCATGGGGTCCTTGCCATCTTAAAAGGGTGGTTTATTCGCGTACAGGAGAGCCTGACTCAACTTGAAGAAATCTGACCCTTCAAAAAAATCACGAAAGCCTAAAGACCCTAACGCAGCCGTAGAGGCTAGTCGCTATGAAAATCCGATAGCGAGTCGTGAGGTGATTCTGGGAATACTAGAGGATTCTGGAGAGTTATTTCAGCTGTCGGCTTTGGCCAGCAAACTCCATTTGTCCAGTGAACAAGATCTTGAGGCATTGCGGCGCAGGGTGATGGCGATGCGTCGCGACGGACAGGTGCACCTAGATCGGCGGGGACGCATTGGCCTCTCCGATCGCCTTGAGTTGCAAACCTGTCGTGTCATTGGGCATCGCGATGGCTATGGCTTCGCCACGCCGGTCGAGAGCGGTGAAGACCTTTATCTCAGCAGTCGAGAGATGCAGAAGGTCTTTGATGGCGATCGCACTTTAGTGGCAACTATCAGTACGGATGCCAAGGGGCGTCGAGAAGGCAAGGTTGTTGAAGTATTGGAGCGCGCGGTATCGGTACTGCCGGGTCGCTACATGGAGGAGAGCGGTATTGGTTTTCTCCTGCCCTACAACACCCGTGTCACCCAGCATATTTTAATCCCACCCAATCAAAAGCGCGGCGCTCTGCCCGGTCAGATGGTGTCGGTGCGCATTACCGACTATCCCACTCAGGTGTTGGGTGCTAAGGGTTCAGTGGAAGAAATTTTGGGTGACCACCTCGACCCCGGGCTTGAAATTGATATTGCCATACGAGCTCATCAAATCCCTTGGCAGTGGCCCGACGCGGTGCTCGATGAGGCGGCGTCTCTGAGCGAAGAGCCCGATGCTGACGACAAGCGTGGTCGTATCGATCTGCGAACTAGACCCTTCGTAACGATCGATGGTGAGGATGCTAGAGATTTTGACGATGCCGTGTACTGTGAGCCAGAGGGCAACGGTTTTCGATTGTGGGTTGCTATAGCCGACGTGTCTCATTACGTAGCGACCGGCTCTGCACTTGATCAGGAGGCTATTGAGCGGGGCAACTCCGTGTATTTTCCTGAGCGTGTGGTACCCATGTTCCCAGAGGTGCTCTCCAACGGGCTCTGCTCGCTAAAGCCGAAGGTGGATCGGCTGGCTATGGTTTGTGAAATGACCATTAATCAAAGCGGAGAGGTAGTTGGCAGTACATTTTATGAGGCGGTGATTCACTCTCACGCCAGATTGACCTACACCGAGGTAGGTGAAGTACTAGAGCAGGGTTTTGCTGATTCGGTAGCCTCTGAGCGGTACCCCGACCTGATGCATTTACATGCCCTTTACGACTGTCTCCGTGGGGCGCGTGAGTTGCGCGGCGCGATTGATTTCGAGACTGTCGAAACGCGGATCGAGTTCAACGCTGAGCGCAAAATTGAAGCGATCGTGCCTGTTCACCGTAATGACGCCCACAAGCTGATTGAAGAGTGCATGCTCGCCGCCAATGTGGCTACGGCTCAGTTTTTGGAGGCCGCCGGTCTACCCGTGTTGTTTCGGGTGCATGAGGGGCCTAGCACCGAGCGACTCACTAATGTGCGCGAGTTTTTGGGTGAGTTAGGGCTAGATTTGGGCGGCGGTGAAAAGCCGACGCCCGATGATTATCAGCGATTATTGGCTACTGCGAAGGATCGGGACGATGCTTCGGTGATTCAGACGATGCTGTTGCGCTCGCTCAGTCAGGCGGTCTATCAGGCAGAGAACAAGGGCCACTTTGGATTGCATTACCCGGCTTATGCGCACTTCACATCACCAATTCGGCGATATCCCGACCTATTAGTGCACCGAGCGATTCGCAGTCTCATACGTGGAGGCAAGTTCCCCAAGCAGACCCGTCGTGCTGAAGCTGCGCAACAGCAAAGTGGGTCTTCGTACCCTTACGAGTTGGCCGCAGTTACCGCGTTGGGAGAGCGCTGTTCGTTGACCGAGCGACGTGCAGACGATGCAACGCGTGAGGTTGATGCCTGGCTCAAATGTGAATTCCTGAGGGACAGGGTGGGCGAGCAATTTTCCGGGGTTATTGTGGCAGTGACGGCTTTTGGAATCTTTGTTGAGCTTAAGGATCTGTACATTGAAGGGCTTGTGCATATCAGCGCTTTGCCTGGAGATTACTATCACTTTGATGCGCCTAAACAGCGGTTGGTAGGAGAGCGAACACGTCGTACCTTCCAACTGGGCGGGGGCGTAGACGTCACCGTAGCTAGGGTTGACTTGGATGAACGAAAAATAGATTTGGAAATGGTAGGAGCCTCTGGCGCTAAGCCGTCTAAAGGCCATAAAGGAGCCGGCGGCTCTGGCAAGAAAAAAAGTGCAGCCGGAAAATCTGACGCCATTGGAACACGCAAAACCACCAAAAAACCGAGCAGCCAAGGGCGCTCTAAAGTCGCCAAATCCAAAACCGGTAATAAGGCGGGTAAAAAGCAGGGCAGCAGGTCTCATACCGATGGGGCTAAGTCGGGACGCAGTAAACGGTGAGTGATTGGGTTTACGGGTTTCACGCGGTAGAGGCATTGCTGCGCAGAGAGCCTAAGGCGATCGCGACTTTGTGGTTAGAAACTAACCGGCGGGATAAGCGCGCCCAGACTCTGCTGCAGCTTGCGGCAGATCAGGGTGTAGCGGTGGAGCGCGTTTCTGGAGCGGCCCTTGACGAGGTGGCTGCCGGACGTCATCAAGGCATCGCAGTGCAGGTTAAATCGGGCGCTACCACCGAAGCGATCGACGAAGCCGGATTAATGGTCTTGTTGCAACGCCAGGATTCTCCCCTGCTACTGATTCTCGATGGGGTCACTGATCCACACAATCTGGGCGCCTGTCTGCGAACGGCAGATGCTGCAGGTGTCACAGCGGTCGTGGTTCCCCAAGACGGTGCCGCCGGTCTTTCCCCCGTCGCGCGCAAGGTGGCCTGCGGTGCCGCAGATACCGTACCCTTTGTCCGAGTGACTAACCTCGCGAGAACGCTGGGCCAGTTAAAAGCGGCGGGTGTTTGGCTAATTGGTACCAGTGATAAAGCCTCCCGCACGCTGTTCGAGCAGGACTTCTCTGGGCCCGTAGCCATCGTTATGGGCGCTGAAGGGGCGGGTATGCGACGCTTAACTGAGGAAAACTGTGATTTTTTGGTGAGTTTGCCAATGCAAGGAGCTGTTTCCAGCCTTAATGTGTCGGTGGCTACGGGTATCTGTCTGTTTGAGGCGGTTAGGCAGCGACACAGTCATTAATGTTCAGGCGCAAATAGAGGTAAGGCCCAAAAAAGGCATCAAATAGCGGCATTGCATTGTGTCTTGGCGCTGGGTAAACTCCGCGCCTCAGAAAATTAGGCGGGGTGCAAACCCCATCTCCTTGCCATACCGCTGAAGCGGGTGGCGCAATCCGAAAGGAGTGATCGAGTGCGACACTACGAAGTTGTGTTTATGGTTCATCCCGACCAGTCAGAACAGGTTCCGGGCATGATCGAGCGTTATTCAGCCGTCATTACCAAAGACGGCGGAACAGTCCACCGGCTCGAGGACTGGGGTCGGCGTCAGCTGGCGTACCACATCAATAAGGTGCACAAAGCGCACTACATCTTGATGAACGTTGAGGCTTCTAATGAAGCAATGGAAGAGTTGAGCACTACCTTCCGTTATAACGACGCCGTTATCCGAAATCTCGTTATACGCCGCGATGAGCTGGTGGCCGAAGAGTCACTGATCATGAAGGCTGAGAAAGAAGATCGTGAGCGCAAATCCCGCTATCAGGAGCGACAGGCGGCTGAGTCAAAGTCCCCGGAAGCAGAAAAAGATAGCGAAGACGCTCCGGCAGATGCCGAAGACTCATCAGATTCAGACAACAGCGAGGAGTGAGACATGTCTCGTTTTTTCCGTCGACGTAAGTTTTGTAAGTTCACTGCCGAAGGCGTCAAAGAGATCGATTACAAAGATCTCGAGACTCTGAAGCAATACATCACCGAGACTGGCAAGATTGTTCCCAGTCGCATTACGGGTACTAAAGCTAAGTACCAACGGCAGCTGGCTACGGCTGTGAAGCGTGCACGATTTTTGGCGCTGTTGCCGTACACCGACGCTCACCAGTAAGCCGGTGAAGTAATGCGCGGCCTCGCAGAGTTTATTATGCGTGGCCGCTGGCAGGCGCTAGCGGTCGCGGTAGTTGGCGCGGGGAGTTTGCTGTTCGGCTGGCTCAGCGCGGCGGCAATCGCGTTGGTAACGTTACGAAAGGGCGTTATCGATGGAAGTTGGCTGGTGCTCTGGGCATTGTTGCCGGCACTGCTAGCCGCTTGGATGAGCGGGGATGTCGGCAGCATAGTGTTGCTTGCGGGCACCTTTGCGCTGGCGGCGACACTGCGAGTCACGGTAAGCCTAGCGATGGCTATCTTGGCCAGCGTGGGGCTTGGGTTAATCGGTGGTGCTGCGCTGTTGTTGATTAGCGGCGAGTTTTTAGATCAGTTGGTGTTGGTATTTGCCGAGCTAATCGGAGAAATCGAGGCCAACATGACGGGAGCAGGCGAAGCAATAGCATTGCAGCGCCCAACCCCGATGCAGGTCGCCGGTATCTTGGCGGCTGGTAACGCTGTTACTGCGGTGCTGAGTTTGCTTTTGGCTAGGTATTGGCAAGCGTTGTTATACAACCCAGGAGGTTTTCGGGTTGAGTTCCACCGGCTTCGATTGCCGGTTGGGGCCACTTTAAGCTTGGGTGCTTTGGCGATCGTGTTGTGGTTGCAGGCCCCCTGGATAAGTGGATGGGCGTTGGTTTGGGCCGTGCCTCTTATGTTTGCTGGGTTTGCTTTGGTGCATGCCTGGGTTGCGGCCACTCGCCGAGGAAACGGCAGTCTCGTTATGTTTTATGCGATGTGGCTGTTCTTTGACCCCGTGAAAGGGTTGTTGTTGGGCGTAGTCATGGCTGATGCGCTATTGGATTTCAGACGTCGGTGGTCTTCGGCGTCAACGGATGGGGAAGCCTGAGGCTTCAGGAATTTGTCGGAACGGTGTCGGTTAAGCCGACTGCGAGGATTTGAGATGGAAATTATTTTGCTGGAAAACGTGGGTAACCTAGGCAGCCTTGGCGACAAGGTTGAAGTAAAAGCAGGTTACGGACGGAACTTCCTAATTCCCCATGGCAAAGCGGTACCTGCAACGGGTGATAACGTGGCTAAGTTTGAAGCGCGACGGGCTGATCTTGAAGCGGCGGCAGCCGCTTCACTGGAAGCCGCTGAGAAGCGTGCTGCAGCTATCGTCGAGTTGGCCGCTATCTCCATTGAAGCGACCTCGGGAGAAGAAGGGAAGCTCTTCGGCTCCGTCGGTACTCGAGATATTTCCGACGCAATTACTGCGGCGGGCGTTGATATTGATAAAGCTGAAGTTCGCCTGCCAGAGGGTGTCATCCGGGAGCTGGGCGAATACGAAGTCATGCTGCAGCTGCACGGAAATGTAGCCACCAGCATCGCGGTGTCAGTCGTCTCTGCCTAAGTTTGCGAGCAGGGCTCAGCAGCTAGCCCCGCTATCTACAACGGCGCAAACTAACTCGGGCGTACCCAGTGCGCCCCTGCATAGGTTATGCTGCACTGCCGGACACCGGATAGCTGTTAATGAATCAATCTTCATCCCCTTCTTACCCACCACCATCGGGTGACTTAGACCTCGAACGCATTCGTATGCAGCCGCAGTCGGTTGAAGCCGAGCGTTCGGTTATCGGCGGACTGCTTATCTCTCCAGAGGGCTGGGATGCAATCGCTGAAGTCGTCGTTTCCGAAGATTTCTACCGGCCCGAGCACCGGGCTATTTTCCGTCAGATCGCAAAACTCGTCGATTTGGGGCAGCCTGTCGACGTCATCACGGTTGCTGACAGACTGCTGGCTACTGGTGAGCTAGACGCCGCCGGCGGTCATACTTATCTCGCTGAATTGGCAGAGACAACACCTACCGCGGCAAATATCCGTGCCTATGCGACGGCGGTGCATGAACGCGCGGTACTCAGAAAATTGATTGGCGCGGCACAGGATATCGCCAGCACAGGCTTTCACCCCGAGGGTCGTTCCGCTGAAGAGCTGCTCGACGAGGCCGAGCGGCGAATCATGCAAATTTCAGAGGAGGGCCCTAAGACCGGGGGAGCCCGTGCCATGGAACCTCTGCTTCAGGGTGCCCTTGAGCGCATTGAAGAGTTGTTTCAGAGTGGCGGTGAAATTTTAGGCTTAACCACGGGATTCATTGACCTCGATCGCATGACTTCGGGCCTTCAGGATTCTGATTTGGTTATTGTGGCGGGTCGTCCCTCAATGGGAAAAACTGCTTTTGCCATGAATCTGGTCGAAAACGCGGCCTCGGGCAGTGAGAAGCCTATTTTAGTCTTTTCGATGGAGATGCCGGCAGAGCAGCTGGTTATTCGAATGATGTCCTCCTTAGGCAAGATTGATCAGACGCGCGTGCGAACGGGAAAGCTTGAACAGGAGGATTGGCCAAAACTTTCTGCCGCCATGGCAAAGTTAAAGGAGGCGAATGTCTTCATTGACGATACGCCAGCGCTGACCCCTACCGAAGTGCGTTCCCGTGCACGACGCGTCGCTAGGGAGCAGGGCTCCTTGGGGATGATTATGGTGGATTATCTTCAGCTCATGCGTGTAGCGGGCTCCAATGAAGGGCGCACCGCAGAGATCTCAGAGATTTCTCGCAGCTTAAAGGCTATTGCTAAAGAGTTTAAGTGTCCTGTTGTGGCGCTATCGCAGTTGAATCGAGCACTTGAGCAGCGACCCAATAAGCGCCCGGTAAACTCTGATCTACGTGAATCAGGCGCGATTGAGCAGGATGCGGATGTCATCATGTTTATTTATCGCGATGAGGTCTATCACGAAGATTCCCCGGACCAAGGCACTGCCGAGATTATTATTGGCAAGCAGCGAAACGGTCCTATCGGCACCTGTCGCCTCGCATTTCAGGGCGAATATACTCGGTTCGATAATCTGGCTCGAGGTGATTACGGCGGTTACGCTTAATAAGCCCAACGCTCAAAATCTTTTCCCTTTCAGTAAACCTGCCATGCCGCTGTTCGCTCAGGCGTACAAGACGAGGTATTAAAGATTTAGTGCTTCTCGAAGCGTGTTTAGGGCTGCTTGCCGCTCTTCGGTGGACATCGCGGCAGTTGTTGGCTCTGGCAGCTCAGCGTGTGCGGGCAAGGCGATGGTTTCGCCCCGACTCAACCGGGCTACCCAGCGATCATAATGGCTTTTAAAAACTGGCAAGGTCATGCGTTCGGCATTGTTGCTCAAAAAAAACCAATCACTGTCGCGGCCCGCGAAGTACACCACAGGGTGGGACCAGGTTT
>Ga0209557_1000923_pt1 | contig 16786 bp, 12 predicted proteins | sample SaaInlV_120m_DNA_4_FD_184672 | JGI IMG/M metagenome (GOLD analysis project Ga0209557, IMG submission 184672) | Marine microbial communities from expanding oxygen minimum zones in the Saanich Inlet - Saanich Inlet SI074_LV_10m_DNA (SPAdes) (version 2) | ecosystem: Environmental > Aquatic > Marine... | reverse complement strand
CCTACGCCACCTGTGTGGCGTCAGCCACCATGGTACCAAATGACCTGATTCACTAAGAGATACTTCTGCTACTTTTAAACTGAGTAGAGGAGTATCGATATGAGCATGTCAAACACCGAAAAGACGGTCAAGGATATACGCCGTAAGACACGCCGCAAATTTTCAACCGAGGAGAAGATCCGTATTGTCCTGGATGGCTTGCGAGGCGAGAGTTCAGTCGCAGAGCTGTGTCGCCAGGAAGGCATCAACCCCAACCTTTATTACCGCTGGAGCAAGGACTTCTTGGAGGCTGGCAAGAAGCGACTGTCGGGCGATACCGTGCGAGAAGCCAACACGGATGAAGTAACGGGCCTTAAGAGCGAGAACAAGGACCTGAAGCAAGCTGTCGCCGAACTGTACCTGCGCAATGACTGGCTCAAAAAAAGTCTGACTGGGCAGGGTGTGATCTTGGACGACGACTGATGCGCACTGCATCGGAAAAGCTCGCAATCATCCGTCTGGTAGAGGAATCCGAGCTGTCAGTACGCCGGACTCTGGATGAGATCAAGGTCAGCCGCACCAGCTTTTATCGTTGGTACAGTGCCTACGAGGAAGACGGACTGGATGGACTTGAAAACCAGGGCCGGTTCTCCCGGCGTCACTGGAACCGGATACCGGACTCCGTTCGCAGCCTGATCGTGACGGTAGCACTGGATCGGCCCGACCTGACACCCAGGGAGCTGGCCTGGCACATTACCGATACCCACGACTACTTTGTGTCGGAATCCAGTGTCTATCGCATCCTGAAGGCCCACGACCTAATCACCAGCCCGCAGTTCACGGTGATGAGTGCAGCGGATAAGTTCCAGCATCCGACCAGTCGGGTACATGAACTCTGGCAGACCGACTTTACCTATTTCAGGGTGGTTGGTTGGGGCTGGTACTTCCTATCGACAATCCTGGATGACTACTCTCGCTACATCATCACCTGGCGTCTGACGACAACCATGGCAGCTGCTGATGTCACTGGCACTCTGAAAGACGCACTGGAGGCCACAGGATTGTCCGAAGCCCGGGTAAGACACAGACCAAGATTACTCTCGGATAACGGACCCTGTTATATCAGTGGCGAGCTAAAGGGTTGGCTGAAGAAGCAGGACATCGAGCATACCCGCGGCGCGCCGTATCACCCGCAGACGCAGGGCAAGATCGAGCGGTATCACCGTTCAATGAAGAACGTGGTGAAGCTGGAACATTACTACTTCCCGTGGGAACTGGAAAAGGCCATTGCCGAGTGGGTCGAGCATTACAACCATGAGCGGTATCACGAGTCATTGGACAACGTGACGCCGGCGGATGTGTATGAAGGACGGAGAAACGAGATACTGGATCAACGTGCTGTGGTCAAATCCAGGACGATGACCCGGAGAAAAATACACAACCTGCGATTAGCAGGCTAGACTGGAGAAGCAACGGGCAGATAAGTGTCTCTTAGAAATAGGGTCAAACGGTCCCATAAGGTCTGACGACGTACATCCAGCCAAGAGTTGTAGCTGCTAGACACAAAATTTGACAATTTGGGGGGTGATAAACGGGTGACAACTGGTGCTTAAGGGCTGCTAATTTAGTTGCGGTTTGTGCAGCCTTGTAATGCGGCCACTGGGCCACTTTTGGAGACTCCTGCTCCCTTCGGACCCGTTACGTAATAAACCACCCACAGGGGCTCCTGTACGGGTTTTGGGGCGAGATAATGTGCCGGAATAGAGTAAGCTACCTTCCTCTTCTGGTAATCCGCGTTTTACGACCTGAATATCACCGCTGAATTGCCTCACACAAATTGAAATTGATCGCAGTGCCAACGTTCATTACCTAGTAGTGGAACATTTAGACTATTTTGAAATCGCCATTACCGGTCAGTTGCTGTTTGATTTTAGGTCTGTACTTCACTGCCACAATTTGTGGATACATTTATGTACACCAGATTTTGATAATGGTAAGCAGATGAAATAGATATCGAGTTTGACTAACAAGATAATAACTAAACTGCAATGACTCAGACTTGATCTTGCAGGCGGTGTGCGATCAAGTAGAGATCGGTTGTCCGCTCCTGAGCGCAAAGCAGCCGTTCAACAAGAGCAATTTTCAACGGAGTGACCGGCTGGAAACGGCCATTTGGTATGGCCCCGATATTTCGGACCAGTTAATTAAGTCCTCATTGTCCGGTTTTCGTACTGCGCTGGACTGAGATAGCCCAGGTAACCGTGACTACGTTTGCGGTTATAGAACCGCTAGATGTAATCGAAGATATCAGCCGCGTAGTACTACTTTCGTACTTCAATGAAAACGGCGTGGTACCCGGTCGCTTGGCCATCGGAAACGTTCAAGCGCAAGCGATAGGTGCCTGGCGCAGAAAAGGTAATTCGGGTCGTCAAAGCGCCCGGATTGGCAATTCGTACCGCCTTCTCGTCGCCAAAAGTGTAGTTGACGCTATTTCCCTCGGCGTCCTCGCCAATAGAGACTGGCTCGGCATCGGAAGCGACTGCTTCCCATTGATAGCTAAGCTTGTCCTGATCGACGTCTATTGTGTCTCCTGAGAGCGTGATGCTGTCATTTTGCGCAAGGCTGATTATTTGCTCCTCCCCGGCATAGACATCGGGCGGCACGTTTGTAGCTTGCTTAATGGTGGTGGCTTCTTCTGCACCATCAACCAGGGCGGTCAAGGGCTGCCCACCGACCGTCATATTTCGAAATAACATGGTTTCCCCATCTACATCGGTAATGACGTTGGGTTGCTCCCCGGCTCCAAGATGTATGCCATCAAAAACAAAGTCTTTCAAAGGTGAATCATGCGTGCCTTCCAACTTCACCGGATAGATTGAGGTACCCGCATTGATGTTTTCCAGGCGAATATCCTTGAATATCGGGTTGCGATCGAATCTAACGCCGCCGCTGTCGTAGTTGGTCGTTACTTCAATCATATTCAATTTGCGAGCATTTTCCGGTAAATCCGCCAAATCACCAAGGGTCAGATTCCGAAGTCTGATGTGCTCAAACTGGCTGCCTCTGTTCTTGTTTGCTTTGAAATAGAGACCCTTGCGCAAATCCGTGCCTTCCGAATTCTCGATAAATACGTTCCGGACGCCGCCGGATGCCTCACTACCCAAAGTGATCGCATCATCCGCCCGAAACCGCACATTTTGCACGACAATATTCTTGCTTGGGGTCATCTTGCGCAAACCCTCGAGATCACGGCCCGACTTAATCGATATACCGTCATCTCCTGTTGCGAACTCGACATCGTGAATGTACACATCCTGACTGGACTCGATGTCGATGCCGTCATTGTTCTTGTTCTGTGATCGCATTGTGATATTGCGTACCGTAATATTCCTGGACATATAAAAATGAGTGACCCAGAACGGCGAGTCTACGATGTTGACACCCTCCAGCAGAATGTTCTCAGAGTCATAAAATAAAATGAATTCGGTGCGAAGGTTTCCCGAACGATCAAAGCGGCGCTGAAACAATGGCACATCGTTGTTATTCATGTCCCGCACGGTTTGTTCCCAGGTGCCTTTGCTGGAACCTGAAACTCGCGTCAGGTCTTCATCCGCCGCTTTCTGCACCCAGGTAGACCAGCTGTTTTCTGCCTGCCCGTTGAGGGTTCCCTTCCCGGTGATCGCAACGTTCTTTTTTTGATAGACGTAGATTAGCGGCGAAAAACTGTAGACATCGGTACCCTCATATCGAGTGAGAACCTGCGGCAGGTAGCTATCATAGTTTTGGCTGAAAAGGAGCTCAGCACCATCCTCCAAATGAAAATTGACGTTGTTCTCCAGCCGTAACGGCCCGTCGACGAAATATTTTCCTGCTGGAATTCTGACCGTACCACCACCATAGCGAGAGACATCGACGATTGCGTTCTGAATGGCACTTCGCGCATCAGTCTTCGCATCTGAGACTGCGTTGTAAGGCGCATCGCTCACAACAAGCGTCCGCTCCGGAAAGCTCGGCGTCTGAATCCGCGACAAGATCACCGGCACTTGCGCCCATGAACCACGGTATTCAGGATCATTACCTACGCTGGAGGATTCATGCTCCTTAAGTGGCGATACGGAACATCCTAGCAGTACCACTAAACCAGCAATGCCGATTGCCCGTTTACAATAGAGCATGCTTTGTTGCTTTCTGGCTGACTTCAAAATATCACCCTCACGGTCAAGAATGACACCGATGGTGCCGACTAACAGCCGGCACCCGTAAAGATAAGTTGCGGTCATCATGCCTTTTCCCCAAAGCGTGTCCATATGTCCAATGACATACGTGTCTTTACGTCTAACGACATATATACCCGCTGAACGTGCTGAGTTAAGTTTTGTGACACCGATGTCCTCTTATCGCCGTTTGGATATGCTGGCATCAAGAGCAACAGATATTTTTACAATTCACTGGAGGTACGTACCAATGTTAAAGGTGAGCAGAATCCTTGTAGTGACAAGCTTGGCTTTTTCCAGCGCCCTTTACGGTCAAGACGAGCAAATTGGGGAAGCAACCGCTCAAGATGAGCTAATTCTCGAGGAAGTAACCGTCGTGGGTGTTCGAAAGGCCCTGGAAAATGCACTGGAGTATAAACGAAATTCCGATGTGATAATGGACGGCATTGCCTCCGATGACATCGGAAACTTTCCGGACTTGAACCTGGCCGAATCACTTCAACGCGTGACGGGCGTACAAATATCAGTTGAAGGTGACGAGGGGCGTCGGCGCGAAGGCCGAGTAGCAATTCGCGGACTGCCCACGGAATACTCTGTCACAACTTACAACGGGCAATTTCTGGGTACGCCCCGACCGGATTTTGGATTCAGCTTTGGCAATATTGAGTCGAGCGTCGTCTCTGCGGTGAATGTACTCAAGACCACGACGGCACGGATGGATGCTGGGGGGTTGGCTGGGACCGTTGATATTCAGACGAAACGTGCACTTGATTTGGAAGAGCCCTATCTTCGCTTGGGAGTGGAAACAACCTATGAGACGCTGTTGGAAGAATGGGAGCCAGGGTACTCACTGGCCTTCGGCACTAAATTCGGCGACGACCGGTGGGGCATTGTTGGTTCTATTGCGGGTGCCACACAGCACTTTCGGACGGATGTCATCCGAGTCAATACCTATGCGAGTAGCGACACCGATGGCAACGGACTGGATGATTACTATGTGCCGAGCGAAATTCGACTTATTTCACGTGACTCGGAAGGTGACCGCCTATCTGCAACCCTGGGGTTAGAATTTCAGGCGACCGACAACCTCAAACTCGGCGTGGATGTCCTGTATATTGACGACCCTATGGTCCACAATTTCGGTTTTATGCGTGCGTATAACGCTGAAGAATACGTGCCGCTTGCCTCCGTGAACGATGCCACATTTGGTGAAACCGTGACCAGTGTAATCTTCGAGAACCCGGAGATACGATCGCAGCAACGTATTGTTGATGAAGACAATAAGACTGAGGCTTTCACCTTTAACGCCGAATGGACAAACAATGATTGGTTGGTGAAGAGTAGTATCCATCAAACCAAAGGTAGTCAATTATCTGTTGGGTCTATTTCTCGGCGCAGACTGGACGATGACCCCGGTAATGGCATCAACATTCGAGTCGACACGGGGGCTGGAAATGTCAATAGCTTCGCGTTCAACGAATTGACTGGTGCGTTGTCCGACCCCAATACCTATTCGTACACCGAAGCATGTGCGGGCGACCCCGATCCAAGTCGCTGTGTCAGCAGGGACCGCGGCGTCGGTCAGTGGTTCATGACCACTAATTCGGGGTACGAATACGATACCACTGATGAAGAAACAGCCTATCAGTTGGATGTAGTTCGATACTTCAACGATTCCGCTATCACCACAGTTGAAGCAGGCATCAAGTTTCGGGATACCGAGCAGCTATTCGTGCGGCCCGAATGGGCGCTGTCCAGCTCCGAGTTTGATTACAGTGCGGTCCCCGATCTCGGGGGGCTAGTGAGTTTCGCTGACTTCACATCAGGCATTGGCCAGGGCTTTTTTGGCGGCGGGATGCTAGGTACTCAGATCGATGACTTTTATTTTCAGAATGATCCTTTCACGGTAAATACGATTGCTGCAACCGGAACCATCAGCGGGCCTACTTTTGGTGGCTTACCCATCCCCGCGAACGGCGGTGATATCGCGGCTCAGACGGCGCACTCTGAGCGTGACATATTTGCTGCTTATTTGATGGCGACATTTGATTTAAGCAATTTGGCATCTGGTCTGCCCGTTAGAGGCAACTTTGGTTTGCGCTACGTTGATACAGATCGTACGGCTTATGGCTTCTATGATCCTGATGGTGCTGCCGAACCGATCCAGGCGTCGACCAATTTCCACCATGTTCTTCCATCGCTCAATGTGATGTGGGATGTCCGCGACGATCTTGTGCTACGCGCTTCGTATTCAGAGACATTCGTGAGACCGCACACCTGGAATTTTAGAGTGCACACGTTTGTTGATGTTGTCGAGGCTGACGGCGTCACAGACTCCATTGCATGGGAATTGGGCAACGCGGATCTTAAACCGTTCGAGGCAGACTCGATCGACCTCTCTGCGGAATGGTACGCTGAAAATGGCACCGCTATTAGCCTTGCTTATTTCCAGAAGAAAGTCTCCAACGGGTTTGACAACCGGGATCTGTGTCCTGCCAGCATCGATGATATCCCGCAAATTGCGGGCTCAACTCAGGCGAGCCTGCTTACGGGTTCTCTATCAAGAAATACAAGCGGGATTTGCGTTGACGAAGCCGGTGTTGAGGTTTCCATTACGGATATTGTGAACAATTCGGACAGTTTCGATATCAGTGGTTTTGAGTTAGGTGTGTTCCTACCTTTTGATTTCCTGGATATCCCGGTCATACGAAATATGGGCGTTCAAGCTAACTACACTTATGTAGACACCAGTGAAGGTCCAGACAAGGATTCATCCGGGAATGCTCTGCCGTTGGCGGGTGTGTCAGAAGATACCTATAACCTCATCGCTTTCTGGGAAGGAGAGCAAGTCGCAGTTCGCTTTGCCTACACTAGCAGGAGCGACTACTTCGAGGAAACGGTGTTTACGAGTTCGGGTGATAGTCGGTTTATTGAGACGGAAAATCGTCTGGATATGCAGATATCATATAGTCCGAAGCAACTCCCAAATCTTTTCTTCAAGCTTGAAGGGTTCAATCTGACGGACGAACAATACTATGCCTATCAGGGTACGACACAGAGACCCCGAGAATGGCGTGAAGCCGGGAAAACTTGGACTTTGCAGGCGATCTATGAATTCCATTGAAGAGTTAGTTGCCGGTCCCTGTCCCTCGCTCTCGATTTGCGAGTAGTCTAGGGCGAGAGAATGAGATTCTTGGTTAAAGGGTGTTTGGTTGGATGAACTATCTGAAGCTGACCGTTTTCACATTAGCGCTTCTGTCGTCAGCATGTGCTGTCGGTAATGGATTTGAATTTGGATCTACTGTGTCACGAATCGTCACCGCGAGTGGTGAAATCATTGGTGTTAGTGACGGCGAGTACTGGATGTTTCGCGGCATCCCGTACGCAAAACCACCAGTCGGAGATTTACGCTGGCGGCCGCCACAGGATGCTCTGCCATGGCAACAAGCGCTCGATGTTACGCGCCCCGGCCCGCATTGCCCGCAAACCCGGTACCTGGAGACATCCAGTGAAGATTGCCTAACGCTGAATGTTTACGCACCAGCGCCAAAGCCAAAAGGCACATTGCCAGTATTGGTCTGGATACATGGTGGAGGGTTCAGAAGCGGCACGGGCGCCTACTACAGTTCCAGCAGTGTCGGGGATGTTGCCGAAGAGGTTCGCGGAACGCTGTGGAACCGTCAGGGCATAATCGTGGTCACCCTCAACTACCGCTTGGGAGCGCTGGGTTACTTTGCGCACGAGGCGCTCGACGGCAGCGAGGGTGTAAATTTCGGACTGCTGGACATCGTCGCGGCATTGCGCTGGGTGAATCGCAATATTGACAGTTTCGGCGGCGACAAGAACCGGGTCACGATAATGGGCGGATCGGCCGGTGCGATGGCTGTGCAGACATTAATGGTTATGCCGCAAGCCCATGGCCTGTTCAGTGCCGCCATATCACAAAGTGGCTACGGAACGACACTTTTACCCAGAACAAAGGGCGTCACGGAGCTGTCGGGATCACCCAGTGCCGAGGAAGCTGCTCGAGGAATTGCAGAGCGTGCAATGGAGTCGCCCGTTGACCAGGTGCGACCAGAAGACCTGCGTGCCTTGACTGCGGATCAATTAGTCAATGCAATTAATGGTTATCACTATCCCATTGTCGACGGCATAACGTTGCTCGAAGAGCCGGGTGTATTGTTTCGTCAGGGAAAACAGCACCCTGTGCCATACATGAGTGGCGGCAACACATTCGATGGCAGCGGCTATGACGACGATGTGGGTCTTCCACCCGACGAGCTGCTGGAGAAGACTCAACCACACACTGAGGCAGTTAAAACCTTGTACGGAATTGAAGAGGTTGCGGCTTACCCGACGGAAGTTAAACAGTTGTTCGGTGACATGCGCTACGTGTCGGCTGCCAGGTACACGACGCAGCAGATGCATCGGGTCGATCAGCCTGCGTATCTGTACCTGTTCGACTACGTGCCACCGGCTGAGCGCGACACTTTGCCCGGCGCGACGCATTCCTGGCAGAAGCGACCGCTGTTTCGCGACACCAGTCCGCCCGTAATCAATGCAATGCGTCAGTACATTGTGAATTTCACGAAAACAGGTGATCCCAATGGTAACGGAGTGCCGGAGTGGCCGGCGGTCCATGCCGACAAGATGGCGTGGATGGTGTTCGGCGATGAGGCGCAGGTCGAATACCGGGTGTGGCAAGAAAAGCTCGACCTGCTGCAGAGCATTTACAAGCATCGTGTATCGGCCTTAATCCAGCCATGAAAAGCGCCAAACGATTTGCATCGTCCAGCGTTGTGCAATGCCGTAGCAGAGTGTGCTCGACCGGGATTGACAAAGCACTCAACTTGAAATGTAAAATCATGCAGCTGCTCATTGTCTTTGTGGCAATGCTCATGCTCATCGTCGGTTGCAGTGTCGAAAACGATGGCGCCGGCACGCCCGCAGGCACCTTCGCCGGTCCCGGGAGACCTGAGTGCATCGCGCCTTCGGCGCCGGGGGGAGGGTTCGACTTGACCTGCAAGTTGGCGCAGAAGGGTTTGATGGACCTTGAATTGTTGCCCAAACCCATGCGCATCACCTATCAGCCGGGCGGGATCGGTGCCGTTGCCATGAACACGGTCGTTGCGCAGCGGGCGGATGACGGTAACACGATCGTGGCGTTTTCTGGCGGCTCCCTGTTGAACCTCGCCCAGGGTAAGTTCGGTCGGTACAACGAAGACGATGTGCGTTGGGTGGCGGCTGCGAGTATCGACTACGGCATGCTTGCGGTGCGCGAAGATTCACCGTTCCGGAGCCTTGCAGACCTGATTGACGCATTGAAAAATGACCCTACATCAATCGTATTCGGGGCGGGCGGCACGGTCGGCAGCCAGGACTGGATGAAGAGTGCCATCATCGCCCGAGAGGCGGGAATCGACTACCGGTCGATGCGCTACGTCCCATTCGAAGGCGGTGGCGAAGCCCAGATTGCCTTGCTGGGCAACTACATCCAGGTTTATTCCGGTGATATCTCAGAAATCCAGGGGATGCTTGAGAGCAAGCGCCTGCGCGTATTGGCGGTCATGTCCGACTTGCGACTTCCGTCGCCCTATGCGGACGTGCCTACGGCAAAAGAACAGGGTTTTGCCCTGACCTGGCCGATCCTGAGGGGCTACTACACCGGGCCAGAAGTGAGCGATGTAAACTACCGATGGTGGGTGCAGAGTTTCGACACGATGCTGGCGGACACCCGCTTCGACAGGCTACGTCAGGAGTTCGGTATGTTCCCATACACCAAGACCGGCATCGACCTAGATGCAGAGATCAAGCAACGAATGGAGCACTACCGCATGCTGGTGCAGGAGTTTGGTCTCGGTTCCGATGCCAGTACCGGTAATGAGTAATAGTGCCTCTGTAAGCGAAGGTGACTCGTGAGTGATCGTATCTTTGCAGTCCTTTGGATTGGCGTGTGCGTGGTGATTCTTTACCAGATGTGGGCTCTTGCGGTGCCATTTGCATACGAACCAGTTGGCCCTAAAGCCTTTCCCATGCTGATGGCTTTCCTGATGGCTGCCTGCTGCGTCGTGCTGGTCATCAAACCGGACGCCGATGTGCATTGGCCCGAAGCATCGCTGCTTATTAAGGGTGCTTTGCTGGTGGCTGTGTTGCTGGGTTACGCCTCGTTGTTCGCGTGGCTGGGGTTCCCGCTGGCAACGGTTGCGATGGCCCTTATGGTTTCCCGCCTTTTTGGCGGCAGCTGGCTGTCCAGTGCAGTCATGGCAGTCATCATCGGCCTGCTGGGCTACCTGGTTTTCGACCGGTTGCTGGAGGTCAGTTTGCCGCTGGGTCTGACAAGGTTGGAGAGTTAGGAGATGGACAATATCTCGCACCTGGGTGAAGGTTTCTCTGTCGCGCTGCTGCCGCTGAACCTGTTGCTTTCTACAGTTGGCTGTTTCACCGGTACCGTGCTGGGCCTGTTGCCAGGCCTGGGCCCGATCAATGGTGTAGCCATTTTCCTGCCGCTGGCTTTTGCCATGCACCTGCCACCGGAATCGGCGTTGATCCTGTTGGCGTCTGTTTACATGGGCTGCGAATACGGCGGCCGTATTTCCGCGATCCTGCTGAATGTGCCCGGTGACGCCGGTGCTGTGATGACCACCGTCGACGGCTTTCCCATGGCCCAAAAGGGCCTTGCCGGCGTGGCCCTTTCGATTTCTGCGATCTCGTCGTTCTTCGGGGCGCTGGTGGCTACCGTCGGCATCGTTCTGTTTGCGCCGATATTATCCGGTTGGGCATTGAGCTTTGGCCCCGCAGAGTACTTTGCCCTGATGGTATTTGCCATCGCCACCCTGGGTGGTATGTTGGGCGGTAAGCCTGCAAAGGCATTGTTGGGCTGTTTTATCGGTATTTCGCTGGCGATGATCGGTATTGATTCCGGCACCGGTGTATACCGCCTGACATTCGGCAATGTGCACCTGAGTGACGGCATCCAGTTCATCGTCGTCGTCATCGGGCTTTTCGCGGTCAGTGAAATCCTCGTGATGCTGGAACATACGCACTCCGGCGCCAAGGTCGTGCGCGTGTCGGGGCGGTTGTTATTCAACGCCAGGGAGTTCACCTCGTCGGTATTTACCATTGTTCGTTCCGCGTTCATGGGGTTCGGCATCGGAATACTTCCGGGCGCGGGGGCGACCATCGCGAGCGCGATCGCATACACGACCGAGAAACGCATTTCAGACAAGGACGGGACCTTCGGTAAAGGTGATCATCGCGGCGTGGCGGCGCCGGAGGCGGCAAATAACGCCTCAGCGTGTGGTTCCTTCATTCCCATGCTGACGCTCGGTGTACCGGGCAGCGGCACGACAGCGGTCATGCTGGGCGCCCTGACGCTGTACAACATTACGCCAGGACCTTTGTTACTGGAATCGAGACCGGAAATCGTCTGGGGACTGATTGCCTCCCTGTTCATCGCCAACGTGCTGTTGTTGATTATGAATATACCGCTCATCCGCTTGTTCACACGCATGTTGGCCATCCCGAACGCGATTTTGGTGCCTCTTATTGCCTCGGTCAGCTTCATCGGGGTATACGGGATTCACAGTTCAACTTTCGACTTGACGTTGATGGTCATTCTCGGCGTCTTCGGCTATATCCTGCGCAAACTCCACTTCCCCACCGGGCCCATCATCCTGGGCTTTGTCCTAGCTGAGTTGATGGAGCGGAACCTGCGCAGGGCCCTGGCAATTTCCGATGGAGACCCGTGGATTCTGTTTAGCAGCCCACTCGCCATCGCCCTTTGGGGAATGGCCGCAACGGTATTGCTGGCCCCCTTGATCTGGAAGCTGGCACGTGGCGGATTCAAGCGCTCTCCAGTCTCGGCCATGACGGTCGATGAAGGCGTACCAGCAGATGACACTACGCGTGACTAGCCTGCGTAGTGTGGTAGTAGCCAGACCTGTGCAAACCGTTGAATTGTTCAGCGCAGCGACCCGGTGCCAAGAAGTTGAATACCCTGTAAACCCAGGCAACGTTGTTACGGTGTTTTCAGCTGAGCATGTTGTACAAGAGCCAGTGCTACATTCATACTTGTTCTCATGACATTTACTTCCCCCTATCGCAGAAAGGTCATTTTCAGGTGGGTTCTGGCAAGCTTGCTCGCACTTTGCTGGGCCCATGCTTTGCCAGCTGATTCCGTTGTTGAGGAATTGACGATACTGGTCCCGGCGGAACCCGGTGGCGGCTGGGATTTGACGGCCAGAGCCATGGCCAGCGCTTTGCAACGGGAACAACTGGTCGATTCAGTGACAATCGAGTACAGTCCGGGCGCGGGTGGCCTGATCGGCCTCGCCCAATTCATCTCCTCCCGGGAAGGACAGGGCAATGTCCTGTTGGTGGGCGGGTTATTCACGGTCGGCGCGTCAATCCAGAATCATTCGGCCGTATCACTGCTGGACGCTGTTCCGCTGGCAAGGCTGACATTCGATAACGCCGCAATAGCGGTTCCGACAGCTTCCAGCTTCCGTCGGGCTGACGATCTCTTCGAGGCCATGATTTCCGCGCCAGAATCCATTGCTTGGGTAGGCGGGTCGATTGCAGGCGTCGACCAGATCAATTTGCATGAAATTGCACGGTCGTTGGGGATTACCTCAACCCGTTTGCATTACATGGGCCTGCCCGGCGGGGGTGAAGTCGGGGACGCTTTGCTGGAGGGGCGGTACCAAGCGGGCATCAGCGGTTTCAGCGAGTTCGAGCCTTTGCTCAATAGAGGGCAGTTGCGTGTTCTTGCAGTTTTAACCAATGAGGACATCCACAGGGTTGATGTGCCTAGTTTTGATGATCTTGGGATAAAGGTTGAACGCCTCAATTGGCGGGGCGTATTCGCCGCCCCCGGTACCAACGAAACGCAAGTTGCAGCTCTTTTGTATCTCGTCGACAAGATGACACACAGCCGTTTGTGGAGACAGTTGCTGGATGAACACCATTGGCTGGATGCTTATCTGCCAGGGCCTGAATTTGTTGGATTCGTTGAGTCGGAACAGGTCCGCGCAGCCGATGAGATAAAGTTGATGGCGGAAGCAGATCCTGAGCGCGAGAAGATCATCAGGAGAGTGATGCTACGGCGTTACACGTGGGTCCTGGCGCTGGCCGCGCTTTCAATGCTGCTTTTTATAGCAGTGCTTTACCAGAGGCGTTGGGCACGCAAAAGGGAAGCCGGGCTCCAGCATGTATACGAGACGGCCACCGGGAAGGCGATACTGCATGCAGAGACCTTGGAAAAAGCGCTCGCGAACATTCATACGCACATCGAAGAGGAGTTCGATCACTGGAACCTTACCGTGGCTGAGAAGGACATCGCCCTGCTGCTGCTGAAGGGCTTGCGGCTGAAAGATATCGCGGATTCCCGTGGAACCAGTGAACGCACCGTACGGCTGCAAGCCCAGGCGATCTATAAGAAAGCCGGCCTGCAAGGCAGGTTTGAACTGGCGGCCTATTTTATCGAGGACGTCATGCAATCAATGGAGCTAGCCGACAGCGCAACCGAGCCAAGTTCGATAACATCCACGGTTTAGTCTACCGCGCCGGATGCAAGCTAAATACGGCACTGAGAATTCAATTCCGGTTGATTCAGTTCGTATGATTCATATTGGTCAAAGTGGGTGCTGAGTGACTCGTTCTGGCTGCGGTTTCAATTGGTCAGCTGTGAGTGATATTCCGCTTCCGACCTCGTAGCGGCCATTGGACTAAATATGCTCTGACAATATCTGTGAAACCAGATATCAGCTAACACGACTAAACTACCCCAGATGGCATAGGTCGGGCTTTTGTTACTTTTGTTACCTTGTTATTAGCGTGCGCAAATTATTTTTGTACCCCCAAAATATTTACAATCCATGCAGACCGGAGTTACAAAAGTAACAAAAGGGTCCATAAAAACTCATTGTCTGCTAAATCCGTAGTAACAAAAGTAACAAAAGGATCCAAGTTCACTCAAATACTGACGGATGCACGTAGTGATAAGTGGTCGGCCGGCCTCCGGTTTCAACTGTCTGCTCCCACAACCAGCCAGCCTCAACCAGCCAAGCAATAGCCTCCTAAGGATAGGAAATACTAACGGCCTATTGAGAGTAGACATCCTCGCTGCTTGTGTCGACTGGACCTGCTGACCTGTCGAAGTTTCCATCTATTGACCCGAAAATCCTGTTCGCGGCGTTGAGCATGCCATTCAAATCCGTTCATTCCTGAACGGGTGCACGCGACAGCTCATGCCATGCGGTATTCACTGGCTTCCTTGCTGGTGTAGTGCTGTTGTGCTGGAATCCTTCCCAGCGAAAAGTGACAACGTTCCAGGTGGCGCTCTGGTCGGTGGCACCAGCAATGGTCTAGTCGGTGTTTCCCGTTCTTTCTGGCGCAGGTGATCCAGTATCCGATCGATGACGTCCTGGTCCTCGATACATGCGATGACCCTGACAGATCCGCCACAAAGACTGCAGACCTCGATGTCGATGTTGAAAACACGCTTTAGCCGTTGAGCCCAGGTCATTGCGGCATGGCGCTCGGCGGGTGTGCGGACTTCTGTGTTGGAGTTGGACTTGACGCCTTTCCCGCGTCTCGCTGGCGTGACGAGCCCTCGCCAGCGATGGTTCGGTGCCAGGACGCTGGTAGCGGGTGAGGTTGACTCTTGGTTTGGGTACCAGGGCGGCCAACCTGGCGATGAAATCCACCGGTTCGAAGGCCACCTGGGTCGTGCCATCTCGGTACGGAGTTTTCAGCGTGTAGACCACCTTTCCTGTGGAGCTCAGTGACAGGCGGGGAACAGCCACGGCCGGACGGGATATATAGCGGCACAGCCTCTCACGTTTTTCTTTTTGATGCCCTTCGCAACTCACACCGGCATGCAGGGAAAATCCGTTGGCCTTGGCGACCCGCTCCAAACCAGGATCAGGTCGCTCCAGCGGGCGGATAGTGCGGATCATGAACGCTTTCTGGCCTTGCTGTGAGCCAACGGCTATGCGGTAGGAGATGGAGCTGCCCAGGATCTGTGGCATGGCATCGGTATCCTCGGCGGGGTCGAGGTCCAGCCAGGCACTCTCGGTGTCCTGTTCCAGCAAGCCTTGGCGCTCGAGGCAGCGGCCGACGCGCTGGCTGATCAGTTGAACCAGTTCCTCCAACTCGCCCTTGTCCGGTGCCCGGACGCGTTGAAATCGGGGTGGCCTATTGTCGCGATACACATAGACGCCATCCAGGAACAGGATATGAAAATGTATGTTGAGATTCAGGGCGGAACCGAATCGCTGGATTAGCGTGACTGCCCCGGTGGCGCCATCCTTTAGCGAGAATCCGGCCTTGTGGATCAGGTGGGTGGAGATCGCCCGGTAAACGATGCCCAGCACCTTGCCCATGGCTTGGGGATGGGCAGCAAACAGGTAGCGCAGAGGGAAGGGGAAGCTGATGACCCATTGGCGCAATGGCACATCGGGGAAGACTTCATCCGCCAGCAACGCGGCGGTCTCGGCCATGCGGCGTGCTCCGCAACTGGGGCAGAATCCGCGCTTCTTGCAGGAGAACGCCACCAGCCGCTCGAAGTGGCACTTGTCGCAGCGCACCCGGAGAAAGCCGTGCTCGAGTCGGCCGCACTTCAGGTAGGCCTCGAATTCCCTGTGGACATGGTCTGGCAGGGATTTGCCCTGCTGGGCCAGTTGGTCAACCAGGACAGGGTAGTGTGCTTCGACGAGCTGGTAGAGCAGTGTCTGCTCGGGTTGATGGCGCTCGTAGGCGGTTTTGCCAAGGCCATCCCTGCCTTGTGCCAACATGGTGGTTCCGCCTTGGAGACCAGGAAGACCGAACAAACCAGCCTGTATCGGGAGGCCGGATAATGCCACATCAGAAGTGGCCTCCGAGCCTGTCGCGATTCATCCAATGCGGTAGTTTACCGGGGGGAAGAAGGCGTAAGACACTCGCTGCTCACGTCACTACAGAGCGAATGTGGGTAGTGACGTGGGCGCCCGGCTTCGACCGCGGCGGTGGCGGGATTTATAACGGCGATGGCGCCACGCTGAACCTGACTACTAAGTCTCGTCACAGACGACGGACTTCATTCGCCTTCTGCACAAGCAACTATTGGTCAGCCTTTACCCTGGTTTTGAGGCGCAATGGCATGCTTAAGACCAGGAGGGACCAGTTCCTGTCGGGGCCGAATCAAAGCCTCCCTAGCCCCGGTGAATTGCGCATTTCACATGGGTCACCGCAATACGCAACTATTGGAGCTATGGAGTGAACCCCTGGAAGTGGAATCAAGTACCTCCCTCAATTGACCGCTCCTGTCAAAGGGTCAGTGTATTTTGTGAATGGAGGGGGGCTGTGGCTTGAGAGAAAGTGAAGGATTTACAAGGCTTGCCAAAGACACAAAATGTATGCCAGTGGTATATCTACATTAAAATATCCAAACCACTTGGGTTGAAATGGTTTACTAATAGAGCGGGGCTTCTGATTCTTGCAACAAAAGATAAGAGCTAGAGCGTTTTTCTGTCTAGCATTACTTTCATTACATTACTCCAGCGCTTGCAGTGTCTCGTTAATAATTCGATTTAGACTAAATATCCATAGCGCTG
>Ga0209557_1000922_pt1 | contig 16788 bp, 9 predicted proteins | sample SaaInlV_120m_DNA_4_FD_184672 | JGI IMG/M metagenome (GOLD analysis project Ga0209557, IMG submission 184672) | Marine microbial communities from expanding oxygen minimum zones in the Saanich Inlet - Saanich Inlet SI074_LV_10m_DNA (SPAdes) (version 2) | ecosystem: Environmental > Aquatic > Marine... | reverse complement strand
CTCCCATAAATATCAATCAATTCTTTAGAGGCCCCAACGTAAGCCAACTGCTCGAGCGTATAATTAAAGCTGACATAAGCCTCTGGGAAATTCGAAAGCTTTGCGAGTACATCCTTACGCATAGCGTTGTTTAAAGCAGCAAAGGCAGGCTCACGCGTCACTTCGTCGAACACGTTTACAAACTGTAGCGGCGACAAGACCGTTCCGTCTGCTTTTTGCCAACGAATGAGCGCCTCAAACCCTTCGATCCGCCGATCCCTAACATTCCAAATCGGCTGCACTCTGTAATAAAACTCACCTGCTTCCAAGGCTAACTGTACCTCTTCAGCGGTGATGAACGTCCCACGCAGCTTCAAGGCAGACAGCTCTTCCTCCTCGCCGGCACAAACCATATTGCGTCCACGCATCTTCGCTTCACGGGCGAAATGGTCAGCCAGATGCATAGCTTCGGATAAGGCCTCCGATACCGGAAGCATAGCGATGCCAATGCTCGCCGTTCGGCTGATATGGCGCGCGCCATCCACGACGACCGTCTGCTCTAAGGCCAAGCGCAGAGCCTCACCAAATTCCTTCGCCTCGTCCCACCCCTGCCACGTGCGAATGATTGCAAATTCCTCCCCACCAAGACGGGCCGCGCAACCGTTTGTTTCCGTCAAGCGCATCATGGTTTGCCCCATAGCTCTCAACAGCATATCGCCAGCTTCATGGCCGTAGCTGTCGTTCACAGACTTGAAATGGTCGAGGTCGAAGATGTAAGCACATGCGTTCTTTTTACGCATTCCATCGCTAAACCTCTTCTTCAGACCGCGCCGCGAGTACAGGCCCGTCAGCTCGTCGCGGTTCACAAGAATCTGAAGCTGCTGTTGGGTACGCATCATGTCTGTGACGTCCACAAGCGTAATGATATTGCGCAAGCTTCCTTCGATCTCTTCGACGACGGATTGCAGCTCAATTTGACGCAGTTCCCCGGCTTTGGTCTTGAAGCGCAGGGTATTGCGGACCGGATTTTTGGAAACGTCATGTGACTTTAAAGTTTCGCGAAACTCCTTGCTGATCAACGCGTCTTCCGGCTCCATGAACTCCGTCAGGTCATGTCCAACGGTTTCCTCACGGGTATAGCCCAATTGGTTTATCCAGGCATCCGAGCACGTTTGGATCGCCCAGTCGTCCGATTGAGAAATAATCATCGCTGCATTGCGGTTCAAGAGCGTGTCGGCCAAGGCCTTCTGCGTCGCAAACTCCGTGATATTAGTAACAGAAAGAACAGCCATTTCCTCCTGTGCAGTCGGCCCTGCAACTGTATTGCCCAGAATGGTCACTTGCAACTTGGCGCAGGACTTGGTTCGTAGTGTCCACACATTGAGTGCTTCATCGTATCCGGTTTGCACTGCTTTCTGCGCTTCCTGCCGGGCTTCCCGGGCCCGGTCTTGTTCCTCTTCAACCAAAAAGGACGGGAAATCCCTTCCGATCGTCTCATCACGGCTAAAGCCTGTCAGCTGCGTCCAGCCATGAGATGCGTTCCGGATAATAAAGCTACTGTCTCGCAGCAAAGTTGCGGAAGGGCTGCGTTCCAGAACCTGAAGCCAGGCTTCGGCTTCAGCACGGGCACCTTCGGCCTCAATGTTCTTTGCTTCTAGCGCTCTAAGGCTACCCTCGAGCTCCGTCACATCTGTCTGAACGCTTATAAAGCCTCCATCAGGAAGTAATCTATCTGTTGTTTTGATAAAACGGCCATCTTTCAATTGCACGGTAAAAGATCCATTCAAATCGCTTCTATATTTAGCCTTTAATGCTAAATACTCTTGTTTCGCTCCTAAAAATTCTGGTGTTACAACATTGCCATTTTGCAAATCTATTTTCCCTAATTCTGAAAAATGCACGCCTAAACGTAAATCACTATCTGTGTAAGAATAGAGATCCTTAAATTTACTATTATAGTATTGTAAACAGCCGTTAATATCATATTTTACTACAGCCTCCTCAACATACTCCAGGTATGTATGTACTTCATTTTTGTTAGTTTTCATGACCAGATCTCATTCTAATTCATTCGGATGAACAGGCTTTCTGTAGAGATAGCCCTGGTGGATGGTGAGACCAAAGTCGTTCAGGATCTGCGCTTGCTCTTCAGTCTCGATACCCTCAACCGTCACGTCAAGCTCAAGCGATTTTAGAAGTACCGCAAGCGAGCCAACCATCTTGCGCGCCTTCTCTGAGGTCTCAAGATCCATGATCAAGCTGCGATCGAGCTTTACGATATCAATCGGGTAGTGCTGTAGGCGTTGGATGTTACTACGCTCAACCCCAAAATCATCTAGCGCAATCTTGTAGCCATAAGCCCGAAGTCGCGACAGCTCCTCAATCAGAACATCCTCATTCACGCGTGCATTCAAGGCAGACTCTGAGAGCTCTATTACAATCTTACGCTCAGGATGATCCAAGATCGATTGAAGGTCCCGATACAGCGCTTGTGCCCCACCCACATACCCGATTTCCTCCAGCGTAAAGTTAAAGCTTACATATTTCTCAGGATATTCTTTCAATTGCTCCAAAACCTGTCGACGCAGGTCAAGCTTCAACTGAGCATAGCGCGGTTGTCGGATCACTTCGTATAACAAATCGACAAACTTTTTAGGCTCTAGTGATCCACCAGACGGTAAAAACCACCGCACAAGAGCTTCAAATCCAACTGTGGACTTCTCTGGTCCATCCACAATCGGTTGTACCAAATATTTGAACTCACCCCGCTCAAGCCCAAGCTGTACCTCACTCGCTTGGATAAACATCCCACGTGAACGAAGTGACTCAAGCAAGGTCTCATCCGCAAGTACCGAACGATCGCGCCCCAAAGCCTTCGCTTCGCGCAACGCCATATCGCCTAGCTTCAAGGCTTCACTCAAACTTCCACTCATTGGAAGATAAGAAACACTAATACTCGCTGTACGCTGAACAATGCGACCATCGCTGTTAATCGACGCTGCGCCAATCGACTCCCGTAGGGTCTCCGCAAAGTCATGCGCGTCCTTCCAGCCCAGCCAAGAACGCAGCACTGCAAACTCTTCCCCCCCCAAGCGGAAGCAAGGCCCGTCTGCTCCCGTTTGGCCCTGCAGGACACCTGCTATGGCCTTCAGAAGCTTATCTCCCGCGTCATGGCCATATCCATCGTTCACGGACTTAAAGTGATCCAGATCAATCAGATACATACCAAGGTCTTCAGACCGCTGGTCAAACTCAAAGACGCGGTTCAAACCACGACGAGAGTAAAGACCCGTCAACTCATCAATCTCAACCAGACGCTGTAGTTCTTCTCCAGCTTTCTTTGCAGCCGTGATGTCATTTCCCGTTAAAATAACCATCGCATTAACTGACGATCTGTCCATACGTACATTCAACTGCAGCGACACGATATCGCCTGCTTTACTCAAAATGTCAGTATCGTAGGTGCTCTCCCCAAAGCTCCCATTCAACAAACTCTCTCGCACAGCCTGCGCTTTGATCCGATACTGAGGTGTTATAAAGTCAATAAAGTCACGACCGACTGTTTCTTCCCGCGTATACCCAGTCACTGTGCTCCAAGCCTCAGAACAACTCATAACCCTAAGATCTTTATCTTCAGTCAAAATAATAGCTGTCGATTTATCAATCAGATTTGCAGAGAAGACCTGCTCCTCAATAAGTTCGGTTTTATCCTCAAGCGTAGTCACAAACGAGAAAGAAAAAGACGCATCGGTCACGGATCGCGTAGTTGCGCACAGCACGCGACTGCCTCCGTCGTTCGCGTCAAAATAGTACAACTGCTCGCCTTCGATAAAAGATGACACAAAATTTTCTTCATCATTCTCATTTCCGTCATGAGTGCGAAGACGGACTATTTCCAGTAATTTTCGGCCTTTAAAGGAGGCTTCAGTAAGCCCAAACATCTCTTTCACCTGACCCGATGCATAGAGCACTCTGCCTTCCAGAGTTGTCGCCAATACTGAAAATGGTCGATCTTCAAATATGATTTTATGATCAATGGCCTGTCTGACAGAAAAACGGAACATCTGAACCAGAGTAACAACTGAAACACCAAATAAGAACGTAAACAACAGCCCTGGCGCCAAGGATAAGCCTTCAAAGCCCCCAAAGTTTCGTGCTTGAGCGAAATACACAAAAAAGTAAATCGCGAAAAATGCTAGCACTCCAGATTGAATGAGACTTGGAAAAATTGCTAATGACAAAATAAATAACAAAATCCCTGCTGGGAATAGAAAAAACGGTGTTAGGGAAACATTTTCAGCAAAAAAATAACAAATTACGACATATGCAGTTCCAGTAAACGCCACATGAGGAAGATATGATCTTAAACGTTTAAGACTAAAATGCATTTCAAAAATTACACCTAAGCCAAAGACAGCCATAACCGCTCCGCCAATAACTCTGCCGGCAAACCAATTATAAATGTTTGCACTCACTTGCCCCCCAAAGATAACCGTAATCATACCACTCCCCAAGCACGCCGCTATAAAATATGCCAGCAATAAACAGGGCACCAATATAAATATGCTTAACGTCGTTATTTGCCCATGTTGCACCTGTCGATCAACGACCTGCAAACCAAATACAACTTTTACGATGGCTGCGACGCCAATGCCTTCTAAGCTATTTATTCCGGCAAATTGTGCGGAGACAAAAAAATTATCGCCGGCCATCAGGCTGGCCATTAAAACTACAAGATAGAAAGTGATAATAGTACGCGGCCAGTCCCCATAAGCACGAATGAAAAGCATGTAAGAAAGATAAGCATTTGCCCACCATAGAAGTGCAATCGGACTGTTAATTCGACATAAATAAATTGCCCCATATGCCAATAAAAACGTGACAACTCCTTGAGTAAGGCTTCTCTGCCAGCCAGTTGCTTCAAACGTCTCCCAGTACAACCATCTCAGAAAATAACTTCCTTCAGGTTCTAAAAAAAGTTTATTGGTTTCTGATGTTTCTCGATCATAGGCGCTTCCATCGGGAGCAAGAAATCCACTCTCAATTAATTGGGTTAATTCGCTTCTACGGTATCGCGCAACAATCAATGGGAGCAGGAAGCCCGCAAGTAAACCCAAACCAAAGCCGCTTCCTTCTATGTGCAAAAAAGAGCCCGCGCCCAAGAAAACCATGAATACGAAAAAAACACCCCCGATCGCTACAGCATTACTTCTCTGAAGTCGTTCATCGAGCAGTAGATCAAGCGCATTACTGCGCACAAGTGTCAACAAGGCTAAGACAGCGATTAAAAAACACGAGAGAATTGATATACCCTGAAGGTGGTACCATTTACGATCCTCAAAAATGAGATCAATGCCTTGATGGAGGAAATATCCAAAAATGCAGAAATGGTAGGCATAAGTCACGATCCTACTTCTCGGTTTGTCCGCATACCGATCCTCATAAGCATCTGCGATATGCACAAGAGTTAAACCCAGCAATGTGCCCAGAGGGGTGTAGCTCGAACCGTACACATTGCCCAATATCTGATCGACTAAAATAAAATCTCCGATGTCAAACCATTGCGCGCTCCTCGCTCCAAGCAAAGCAAATAAAATAAACGTTACCCCAACAGAGACCCTTTCAACTGGGCTGCCAAGCGCTTTACGCATGCCATCTAAACGTCTCGCAGCGCCCAATACAGAAACGATTATAAATAATAATAAAGATGTAGGATGAAACGAAAATCCAAGAAAATTACTAGTCCAAATACCTTGAAACAGAATATCTTGCGCTCCAAGGAGTAAGAGACCGCATAAAAAAATTCCAAACACAATCGAAGCGGCTTGGGTTACTTTTAGGTTGTCGGGTTCCATTACATCCATACCTCATTAATCTCATTCATCTCTGCGCCCACGGAACCGAAAGTGCTGTAAACAGCGCCGATCGGCGAGGGGCAATGTAATCATCCGGAATAGAACAATTACCTGCAATACAATTACCCAGGGGACCGGCCCGCCAAACGTAACACGGCGGGCTGGAACAGTGTATTAGCCATTGGCGACCTGCCCGCGCGAATAGACATCCTCGTAGCGGATGATGTCGTCCTCACCGAGGTAGGCACCTGTCTGGACCTCGATTAGGACCATTGGCACCTGGCCAGGGTTCTTCATGCGATGAACTGCGCCCAAGGGGATGTAGACCGACTGGTTTTCCGTCACGAGCTGCACCTGGTCGTCAATCGTCACCTCGGCGGTCCCGCACACCACGATCCAGTGTTCGGCGCGATGGTGGTGGCTTTGCAGCGACAGCGACGCGCCCGGATGGACGTAGATGCGTTTCACCTGGAAACGGTCGCCGACAACGAGGCTTTCGAACCAGCCCCACGGGCGGTGATCCTTGGGGAATCTCGTCGCCTGCGCCGCGCCCTTGGCCTTGAGCGCATCGACCGCCTTTTTAACGTCCTGCGCCCGCGACATATCCGCAACCAGCACGGCATCGTTCATCGCAATCGCCATGACGTTCTTGAGCCCGATGCCCACGACCTGCAAACGGTCGCTATCGGATCGCAGTAGCGTATCGGCGCAATCGATGGCCGTGGCCTCGCCGCTCAGGACAACGCCGCTTTCGTCAGCCTTGCTTTCGCGCCAAACCGCATCCCAGCCGCCAAGGTCCGACCAGCCCGCGTCGAACGGCACGACCGACAGGTTCGCCGCCTTTTCCATAACTGCGTAGTCGATCGAAATGTCATTCGCGCCTGCCCAGGCATCGCTGCCCAGACGGAAGAAGCCCAGATCAGCGTGGCCACCGTCAAGCGCCTGGGTAACCGGCTTGGTCAGGTCGGGCGCATGGGTTTGGAAAGCGGCGATGATGTCCTTGGCGCGGAACAGGAAGATACCGGCGTTCCACAGGTACGAGCCGTCAGCTAGCATCTTGGACGCAGTCGCCGCATCCGGCTTTTCAATAAAGCGTTCCAGCTTGACCGGATCACCATCCGACAGCGTCGAAACTTGCAGATACCCGTAAGCGGTCTCAGCATGGGTCGGGCGCACGCCGAAAGTTACAAGCTGCCCCTCTTCCACCGCTTTCATGCCCTTGGCCACCGCGGCCCTAAATGCTTCGACGTCGGGAACAACATGGTCGGAGGGCGCGACCAGCAGGACTGCTTCGGGATCCTTGCGGGCGGCATAAAGTGCGGCAACCAGAACGGCAGGTGCGGTATTGCGGCCCTCGGGTTCGATCAGGACCACCCCGGGTTCGATGCCAACCTCTTGCAACTGTTCGGTCACGATAAAACGGAAGTCCGAATTGGTGATGACCACAGGCGCTGCATAACCGCTACCCTTCATCCGGAGGACCGAGCCCTGAAACAGGGTCTTTCCCCCGACCAGCGGCACGAACTGCTTGGGATAGGAATTGCGGGAAAGCGGCCACAGGCGCGTACCAGAGCCACCGCACAGGATGATAGGTGTAATCATAGAATTTCTTCCGCATTTGCTGGATAGTTTGATACCAGAGAACGCGTCATTCCAGCGCCTCCGGTGGTGTTTCCTGATTAACGGGGGGTGATCCACCTACCCAGAACGATGTGACGGCGTCGGCCGCGGGTTTCAGTCGGCCCTCGAAATCGATAATCCCGTAGGTGGACTGGAGCATATGGGTCCAGAAGTTATGCCCCACCGCATTATGGTCGATTTCAGTAAAGTCATTGTAGTTCCAGACCAGCACGCCGTTGGTGCCTTGCAGCCCGTCCAGCCGCTGCCTGATCTGCCGCGCCTGCTTGTCGCCCGAACTGGGATAGCCGAGCCACAGGCTGAGCGAGGCAGCGCCGATCTCGGACACGACAACCGGCTTTCCATTGGCAGCGGCGCGAACGACGTCCAGTCGTGCCTGCGTGCCGTCAACGGGCGCGTAGTCGTGGTACGAGATGATATCGAGCCAATCCGCAAAATCCTCCGCATAGTCCGCATGGGACCAGCCGATGGTCAGCGGCAGCGCGGTCTTCTCCCTGGCGGAGCTGGCAATGGCAGCGATCCAGTTTCGGGCGTTGGCGTGGCCTTCGTAATCCAGGTCGGGTTCGTTCTTGAGATCGACCACGATCCGCGCCGGACTGTCGTTCAGAATGGCAAGCACGCGGTCGAGCGTTTGGAGATCGATCAACAGCTTGTCAAAACCGTAGCCAGTCTTGAGGTCGAACAGCGTCACGATCACGGCCATGTCCTGCGCCACCGCGATATCCAGCATTTTGACTAAGGCCGCTTCGTTTTCGGGGTTCGGATCGCGAAAGGCCGCCTCGGTCAAAAAGATTCGGACGCTATTGGCACCCAAGGCCTTCATCCCTGCGAAGTCCTGCTCGGTCTCGGCGGGGTTGAAGTTCGGCCAGAACAGGCTCCACGGGGTGGCTATGGGGTAATAGTTGAACCCGTTTAAAGGGATATCGGATACAGTTGGCACCTGTCGTGGCAGGTCGGCGCGGCCCAGATCATCGATCTGGGCGATGTTCCACCCCAGTTCCTTCTGCTCGATCACGACTCGGACGTCGTGGCGCAGGACGGCGGGGTTGTCGGGGTTAACGTGAACCACATCTAAGGTGCCCCGCAGAATAGCGAGCGAGAAATCGTCTTGCAGGAAATCCACCGCCAGCGTGCCAGTGATCACGTAATTGGCGTCGGCACCACATGCGGCGTCATCCTCGATCGCGCGCTGCGCCGGACCCGAGAAGAACTGCTCCCAGTACAGAACGCTCGCATCCGCCTGCCACAGGTTCAGCGCATCGAATCCGCGTTCCAGCAGCCCCTCCATTTCCGAGACGATTGCGACGGTGCGCGTATCGGTGCTGGTCGTCGTAACGGTCACGTTGCCAGAACGCTGCTGCTGGATCGTCTGAATGTCGGTGATGTATTCGAAATATACTCGCCGCGTCTGCACCCAGCCCCAGACGCTGGACATGATGAACAGCAACAAAAGCGCGAACAGCGCCTGGTGGCGAAGGGTCAGACGAAAGCGCATCATTCCCCCTCCGTCTCGACAAGGATACGGCGATCCCTGACCTCGAGCACGCTACGGCTCTGGCGGACGAAGGCGGGCAGGTGCTGGATCTGCGCCCGCCCCGACAGGGTCTGTCCATAAAAGATAAAGTTGCGCCCGCCGGATTGCACAAGAAGACGCAGCTGCGCGCCATCCTCGACGTTGCGTTCATCGGGGTAGCGGATGTTGTCGATGGTCAGGGACAGATTACCCGCCTCTTCGGTCAGGGCGACGTGCATCAGATCAACGTCGATATCCTGCGCGATGATATCCAGATTTGGCATGGTGGCGATACGGCCACGGAATGCGATCCACGCCTCGCCCGCGTCGGGCAGCCCATAGCCAACCACCTGCGCACGCAGGAGATCACCGGCGCTGACAAGCGGCACCATGCTGGCACCGGTTTCAAGATCGCCCCAGTACATCTTGAAGGCCGAGCCGTCGGGGTAATCGCCATCCAGCGGCATGTCGATCTCGCTCAGACCGTATTCGCGCAGCGTCGGCGACGGCGTATCGGGGCCGATGGGTTGATCGCCGGGCATGACCAGCACGTCCAGCTCGTCCTGCCGAGAGACCACGGAACCGAGGCGGGCAAAAACTTCGAACGTGCCGGCGGGCAAGCCATCTGTGCTGATCTTGGTCATTCCCAGACCTTCGCGCAGCGACAGCGGAATGACCGTCTCGTTGACAACCAGCTGGACCTCGTGATCGGTCATCATAATCTTGCCATTCTGGTCGCGACCCAGCACCACCACCTCGAGCGTCTCGCCGCGCGTGACGGCGCGGCTCGAAAGGCGCAGTTCAAGCTGGTACAGGCTCTCTTCCGGCAGGATTTCGCAGAACAGCGTTTCGGCGCGGAGCGGAAGCCCGGCCAGCAGCAAAAAGATCAAGGGGACCAGCATTCTAGAGACCGCCATCGAACGTCATCCCCTCTAGCTGGACCGACATGCCGGTGTAGTTTGCCGCGCCATTCAGCGCGATTTCATAGCCTGGCCGCGTGCCGGAGCCGAGCTCGCGGGCAATCACCTCAAGATTGTGGCGGTTCGGCACCTCGATCGAGAAACCGTCCGAACGGCCTGCGGGCAAGTCCCGGCCCAGAAAACCGCCATCGACCCAGACGACGCCATCCTCGTCAAAGAAGGTTAACAGAATGCGAACGACCGATGCGGTCTCGACGCCGGAATTCACCACCTCGCCCACGATGCGCAGGCCGTCCTCAGTCTCGCGGGCACGCAGGCCGTGAACTGCTAGGCCGCGGAAACCCATGTAGGAAATCGCCGTCGCCTCGGCGGTCAAATCAGCGCGAACCGGCGGTTGGTCCAGCATCGGCGGGATATACCGGGTCGGGTCGTAGTTGCGGGCCAGTTCGGCGTCGGACAGGGACAGAATGCCCTGATATTCGATCCGTGACGATCCGATCTCGTGCGGCAAAAGCTGGTGCTGGGCGTAGATGCCCGCGTTGTCGCTATCCAGCACCGCCTCGTCAGCGCCGCGCAGCGCCCCGGCGACCAGCACAGCCGCCGGAACCGAGCTGCTGTTGCGCACCAAAGCCACGCTGAACAGACGTTCGTCCCGCGACACCAGCGCACTTTCGGCGACATCGACACGCGGGCGGTCGATCTGGCCACTAGGGCGCACGAATTTCACGGGGGCCTGACGCCGCGGGGGAATGAACCAGCTTTGGCTGTCCTGATGCAGCAAGCGCGTTGGAATGCGGCTCAGGTTGATGCCGGGCGGCAAAAGGCGCCAATGGCCGTCTTCCAGCACGGTGGCGATTAGCAGCGACTGGTAGTCCATCTTGATGCTCGATAGCCATTCCAGATCAACCGCAAAATACCTTCCAGGCGCATCGTCGCTAAAGGGTTCGATCGTGATCGATTGCAGCGTTGAGTACGAGTTATAAAGACCGCCGACCAGTTTGTTGAAATAGACAAACTCGTCATAGGTCATGTCGGCCTGTTTGGACAAAAGCCCGTAGGCGGCCTGGTAATTACGGAAGTCGAGCGCGTTGTAATAAGACTCGATCACCTCTTGGGGTTCGGGCTCGGGGGCGTGGAATTTCTTGTAAACGCTGTAAGAGGCAATGCCCACACTGCCAAGGAACAGCGCAAGGATGATCCGCGCCTGCACCTTGGAGGATGTCTGTGTCGCGCGGGATTCCAGCAGCAGACGCGCGTTCGGCGCTTCCTTCATAACCGAGCCGCGCAGAATAATCAGGCCAAGCGTCAGGTGCGCCAGAAATAGCGCCGTCGGTGGGATGATGCCCCACATCAGGCTGTGTGTATTCGAAATCTCGGCACGGGGGGTCGGCAGAACGACAGGCGGGATGTTCTGCTTTTCCCAGACCACGATGCCGTTCGACAGGCGCAGGCTGCGCTGCCAACCGGTGAAGTGTAGCAAGGGGTCGTAGAACTGGTCATTCGAGAAGACGTATTTCAAATTATAACGGTCGGCCTCGACCAGAAATTGTTCAAGGCTTCCCAGCCCCGGAACACCCGTATATTTCGAGTTTTCTAGACGCTCAACCGAATAGCGGGTCAGGTTCGGTAGACGGCGGGCGGAATGGTAGTTGCCGTCCACCGAATAGGCCGGTGTCATCGCCGACACATAGGCGAACTGGTCCCCGAACCCCAAGGTCAGATAGCGCCAAGCGTCGTGGTTTTCTTCGGCCAGAAACTGCACGATGGGATCGGGCTCGATAAAGTCGGGCTGGGTCGGACGGGCTTCGGGCAGGATCACCACGGCCACGGTAAAGGCGACCATTCCCGCCGAGCCAAGGCCCGTCATCAGCCAATAGACCGCGCGACCAACAGTCTGGCGCAGCAACTGCCCGATCCGCCCGAATAGCACCGAATTTATGAAATACCCCATCACCGGTGCACACAGCACCGTCGCCCAAAAGGTAAACCGGTCAAGCGTCAGAATGTCGAAGGCATCGCCTAGGATAATACGGGGCACGGGCGTGGTGCCCCCTGTACCCAGAACGCTCGCAAGGATCAGGAACATCGCCAGCGGCCAGATGCGCGACTTGAGTGCGCGGGCCGCCAAAAACGGCCAGAGCAGCAGCGTCAGACCCCATGGGATGATGAAGAATATCATACCCAGATCGGTGCGGACCAGAAAATTCTCGCGCGAGCCATGCGGGATTGGCACCTGCGTGATCGGGTCAGTAATCGACCAATACCAATAGGGAAACACAGTCAGTATGATCAAACCGATAATCGCAATGCCCAGCAGCGAAGCCCGCAGCACAGCCCATAACAGGGCCTTGACGCTGATCCTCTCGTCCGGTCCTTTCGGGTGGGCAAAGTGCATTAGAGCTTGCAGCACGACGGGCAGCACAAAGAAGACGCCGCCGAACAGGGTCGTCACGTGATGCAGCGACGTGGTGCCTGCAGACATGATCGTCGCAGCGGCAAGGTTCTTTTTCCCGCCCTCCTGCACCCAGCGGTAGATCGACGGCATGGTGTTCAGGAACATGCCCAGCGAATAGATCGTCGGAAGCTGGCCAAAGACATGGACGGTTAAGGCAATGCTTGACGACAGCACCACCGACAGCGCGGCAAAGCCCGCAGCACGGAACCCTACCCAGATCAGGCTGAAACGGAACACGCCAAGAGTGAAGATCAGCAGCGCGATCGTCTGCACTATGACAAAGCTGATCCGCAGCGAAAACACCTTACTGAACATCGCGATCAGCATATGCGTACCCGGCGGGTACGACACACGGACAAAACCGGTGTACCAGCGCGACTCCCACGGATCGAACCAGTTCGCCGCGTAGGAAGAACCGAAGAACATATGGATAAACGCATCGTAGGTATTCTCGTGCGTAAACGGCAAGAGACCACCGTGGAAAATCACGACAGTCAACAGCGAGGCAAACAAGAGGAACATCCCCTGCTGCTGCTCGGTATCCTCGATCTGCAACCGGCGCCGTATGGAAGAGGAGGTCATCGTAGCTGAGCCTCCACGCCGCGAATGAGCTCGCTATTCACCACATAGGTCGGCACGCCGATCAGCACCGCCACCACAGCCAGCGCAGCCAGCACCAGCCACAGCGTATCGCGGCGGCGGCCCTGCTTTTCGCGGACAGCGTGACGTTTGTCGCGGCCGACGGCGTAAGCGATGAAATAGCGCACGAAGTACAGGTCGATGACGAGTTCACCCTTACGCATTAGCGTGTCTCCTGAATCCGCTCCGCGTGCCCCTGAAGATCAGTAGGGACAGCAGAGCCTGCGTTGCAAGGTTAAGGCCAAGCACAACCACAAGTGGAACATTTATCCAGAACAGTGTGATAACGGCAGCGCTGCGTAGCGCGGCGATCCACAGATAGGGTCCGATCCAATCATAACGTTGACGCGCACATAGCGCGTTCATCGCGAAAGCGTTCAGCGTGAACAGCGCGGCGGTGGACAGGATCAGCGTGAGTTCGACGGCGCTGGCATAGGCAGGATCGCCGGTCAGGATGGTAAAGGCCAACCCCGGCAATACCGCACCGCCCGCGACGAGAATGATCGTCCCGATGCCCAGCATCCGCGCGGATTCAAACAGCTTGCGCCGTGCGGCCTCTGGTTCCAGCCGTGCCTGATCGGCGATGATGGCGATGGTCAGGCCGGTAAAGGCAAAGAACACTATCTTGGCAGCAAGGTTCAAAACGGCCAGTTGCCCTGCGCCCTCGCCCGATGCCAAGGATGCGGCGATGACCAGATCGCTGTCGAAAAAGGCAAAGAACCCGCCTTGCAGCAGGATAAACAAGCGACCCACTTTGAACGATGGACGCGCTGTGCGGGCCAGCACCCCATCCGAACGGCAAAAATAGGATACAAACGGAATGACCTGCGACGCCGCGCAGATCGCGGCGAGCGTGATCGGGTCGCGGGTGAGCAACGTACCGCCAAGGATCAGCGCCACCTTGGCCCCACTCTCGAGCACAAGATTAGCCGCGAAGCGTTTGTTCCGGCTGGCAAAAAGATCAGCCGCGCGCAAATGGACTAGCCAGTAGTTCAGGCCAAGCGAGAACAGCAGCGCCACGCCCAGCAGCGGCAGCTTGACCGTTTCGATCGGCCCGTTGCCGCGCTGCGCGATGAGCACGGCAACAGAGACAAGCAGCCCGATGGCCAAGGGCGGCACACGCGACATGGCCCAGCCCGCGAACTGGTCGCGTTCCGTCGCGCTAAGCGATTTGAGATGGACGACGAGCGTGTTCTGCCACCCGCTGATCAGCAGCATCCCAAACAGCTGCACCGCAAAGAACGCCGAGATGAGCCCGAAAGCTTCGGGACCGAGCACACGCGCCAGCGTCAGGCTCAGGATCAGGTTGAGCAGGTTCGCGAGGTTGGTTGCGCCAAAGATCATAGCCGTGCACCGCGCAGACCCAGAAGGCAAAGTTTGAATACCGCATGCAGCGACTTTTTCAGCGACACCTTGGAACCCGCCACCTCGGACCACGCGAATAGCGCGTGTTCATAGATGAATTTGCGGTTTCCCTTGCGTTCGATCAGCCGCTGGAGCAGCTCGATGTCGAACAGCCAGCCGGTTTCGAACGGGTGGACCAGCGCAGCCTTGAGGTCTTCGTCGACCTCGAACAGCTTGGCGCCGCATTGGGTGTCACGGATGCGCAACCGCAGCGTGGCCCGCGCGACCAGATTAAACGCCCGCGAGAAAATCCGGCGCGACAGGTCGCGCTGGATGTCGTGGCCCAGCAGGCGCAGGCGGGCACCGACGACGACCGTATGCTGGCCGTCACGGCGGATCAGCGTGCCAAACTCGGGGATCGCCGACAAAGCGGTCGCGAGATCCGCATCCCAATAGCCAATGTAGCGCTTGTTATGCGAAATCATCTCGAGCATGCCATGACGTACCGCCTCGGCCTTGCCACCGTTCTTAGGCATGTCCAAAACCGAAGTCTGGCGCGGAAACCTTGCGCTGAATACCTGAAGCTCGGCCAGCGTATCATCCTTGCTGCCGTCGTTCACAAAGACAAAGTTAATGTCCTTGTAACGGTTCAGGAATTCCTCGAAGGCGGCGGCATTGAACCGCTCCGCTTCGTTGTAGCAGGGCACAACGATCGCCATGTCGCCATAGGGTTCGATGGTGATCCCACGGCGACGGTCGGCGCGGCGTTCACGATGCGTGAAAGCGGCATAAGCTTTCTGTCTCATTCAATCATCTTTCTTTTACCAGAACAATTTACACCGGCCTTTGCGGGGCTTTCGCTGGTTACGCGCAATTTGAGCATCTTCTCGACGTGGAAGTGTGCGACGTCCTGAATGGTAAAGGACCGGTTCGCGGCAAAGTTCTGGTCGACCAGTTTCTGGAACATCGCGGGTTCGCCCAGAACCTCGGTCAGTTTGCCGACCAGACGCACCACGTCACCGGGCGGGAAGTGGACGCCGTCGATGGCCTCGTCGGAACAGACGCGGGTAAAGTCCTCGATATCGGGGAAAATCGGGACTGAACCATAGGATACAGCCTGGTTCAGCGCACCCGAGCTGCCGGTCGTTGCGGTGTAGTCGAACACCGTGACCTGCGCCCCGTGGAAGAACCCAGCAACTTCTCCCTCTGCGATGTAGCCAAGGTAGCGGATGCCCTTTTCACCGCCGACGGTGTCCATCATGCTTTCGATGTAACCGGGGGCGCTTTGGTGATTGCCGCCGCCGATTACCAGTTCGACATCCGCAAACTCGGGCCGGTCGCGCAGGATGCGGACGGCGGCGATCAGGTTGTCGAGCTTTTTGTAGGTGCCGAACTTGCCAAAGGTCACCACTCGGCGCGGGCGGTCGGTCAGCGCCGGATAGTCGATCTCGCGCGAGGTTTCGAACGATCCATGCACGACCGGCGTGACATGTTGTACGTGACCAGCGTCGGCCAGTAAATCCTTGTATTCGCGCAGGGTCACCGTCAGATAATCGGCGCGCAGGATCTGGCGCAGCACCAGTTTGCCGAACAGGTTGATCATCGCCTGCCGGAACGGATGACCGCGCATGCTGGTGTGTTCAAGGTTCACACCGCCCAGCACGTTATGCAGGATCACACCGGTCCTGAAGCCGGCCATTTTCAACAGCGGGATCGACAGAAGACCCAGTGCCGCAGGAATCACACGGTCACCGAAAGACGCCATATGCGCGTTGAACACTACCACATCCGGGCGATGCTGCCGCACCGACTTCAAGATACTTAATGGTGTCAGAAAGCCATTGAACTTCCAGCAACGATCGATCGTGATGCTAGCTGTTTCGGCAACTTTGGGGCTGTTCGTCATGTCAGCGATTGCCACGACCTCTGCCACCTCGTCTTCGAGCAGGAATGCTTTGGCCAGATGCAGGCCATACTCATTCAGCGTCGTGCTTGAGGGTGGCAATGCCGTAACAAAGCCGATCTTCGATGATTCCGAGGAAGCGTTGCGGACAATATCGTGTTCGTTCTTGTTCGCCATTAGATTGCGCCATGTGTGTCGAAATGGAAGGAAATTTGTTGGCCCTGATTGTTGAAGATAACGATGTTGATACCCCGTCGCGAGAAGGACAGTTCTTCGCCGTCCAAAATGATCGACGAGACACTGCCGCCCTCGTAACCAGCGCTTTTCACAGCTATATCGTGGCCTTGCGTTTCCTCTGCAATTTCAATCACGTCGTTATGTGACCTTCCCTGTACAAGTACCGTGCCATCTTCGATGATCGCGGCGAAACCATCGCGGAATTCCAGCTCGGCCAGCGCAAGGCCCATGCGGCCGGCCTGTTGGCGCACTTCGCGCGGCAAAGCGGTGGTGGCTTCGTCCTTGACCGAGATCGCCATCGAGCA
>Ga0209557_1000920_pt1 | contig 16815 bp, 37 predicted proteins | sample SaaInlV_120m_DNA_4_FD_184672 | JGI IMG/M metagenome (GOLD analysis project Ga0209557, IMG submission 184672) | Marine microbial communities from expanding oxygen minimum zones in the Saanich Inlet - Saanich Inlet SI074_LV_10m_DNA (SPAdes) (version 2) | ecosystem: Environmental > Aquatic > Marine... | reverse complement strand
ATAATTTGAATGAATGAGTGAATTAGTCTCCCAATTCGATAACGGTGTGTCCGAGGTAATCTTCAACCCAGACAGTGGAATTAGACTCCCTATACATCGAATAGGCAACATCGATAGCATGATCCTGAGAAGCACAATTCTCAGTTTCGTTGAGTGCTGGACAGTGAACTGTGTAAACCAAAATTGAACTCGTTTCTTTGACCCTTCTACAATACACGGTTTTGAGGTCTGTGCCGTGTGCTTGTGACACTTAGTCGATCGTCCACTCGCGGCTGACCTGAGTATCATTTAGTGATACTCCAGTTAGTGTTACTTAGTAATCAGTGTTTCCTTTGATGTAACTTTCTACATCAAACTTCTTATCATCTTCTCCCTCTTCTTTGTATTCAATTACATCATAAATCTCTCCTGGCATATCATTAATCTCAGAGAAAATGTCAGTGTCGAAAGTGTCGTAATCCATTTTAAAAAAGTGTTAGTTAGTGTGAGTTGAGTAAGGGTTACTTATGAATTCATATCAGTCCAAGTTTCTTCACCATAACAATCGGTAATTTCTTCCTTTAGATCTTCTACAGTGTAATCTTTAAGATTCTGCTCTATCATCTCAATGGCAAACACCTCAAGGGTTTTCATATCCATACCCTCAACAATCATCTCTGCATAAGCATTCTTGAGTTGATCGATTTGATTGATAGTCATCATTTGAAAAAAGTGTTAGTTAGTGTGAGTTGAGTAAGGGTTAGTTAGTCTACAAGTTCCATCATCATCTCAACCATCTCGTCTGCGTCAATTGCTGGATCGTTCCATGCAACTCCGTCGTCTGTCTTGCCTATCATCCGTCCAATCTGTCCCTCAGTCATGCAACGAACGAACTTTGTCCAAGGGTTCTCACCTTCTGCATATTTGACGCAGGCGATCGCAGTGTTGTACAGAAACTCATCGTTGCCGATCCACAGGGAAGCGTTCCAGGTCTCGTAGTTTGCCCAACCGTTGTATCCTTGCATTTGATGAATTCCTGATGACTTAACTACAATACACGATTTTGAGGTCTGTGCCACGACAGGGTGACAGTTCCTCGACTGTCACACGGTACGAATCGTGATACCCACCATTAACTCATAAGCAACGTCAATCGAGTCATCTTCCTTTACAATTGGAAGATTAGTCTCAACAAACTCAGAAGCAAGTTCCATCATTAATTCATGCATTCTTTCATCTGCTGCTGCAAACTCTGCAAACTCTTCAGAGAATCCTGATGCTAACTTACGAATTGCTTCGTCGTGAGTGTTGATCATGCTCATTTGATGAATTCCTGATGACTTAACTACAATACACGATTTTCGACCCTGTGCCGAAACCTTGTGCCACTTAGTCAACTGGTCAGGCAGCCGACTGGTTTGTGTTACGTAGCGGGGAAATTCTTACAGACAGCATCACATAGTCGCGTTGTCAATTCATCACTCAATCGATCACTTATAATGCCACTAAGTTCACCATCAACAATTGCGATGATATCTTCCATTAACTGTTCCCGTGCTGATAACATCTCAAGTGTGTCGTTGTTAATCATTTTTGGGATGAATTCCTGATGACTTAACTACAATACACGATTTTAGTGCCCTGAGCACATTTAGTGGACAGTTCCACGATTGGCACAAGACACTAGTTTTAAACTGTGCAGATTCACGAACTGGCACACTAATACAGATCTGCAGTTTCTTTTATACTAATATCAATTTTCTCATCACCTTCTAGTCCTAAGATATCAACCCAATTGATATTCTTAAGATCTAGATCTTCATAACACTCAATGTCTAATGTAACACTCACAATGCGTTTCTGTGCGTACATGTGTATCTCGTGCGATAGGTGTGTATTATATCATGCGTAATGTTTATATGCAAGCTCGACGTAATCACATGTATCTCGTGCATAATCATCATCTACATCATACGTATCTTGTACGTTATGTGTATCTCGTGACGTATTGCTCATATGATATTCACACATCTCGTCGAGATCGTACGTATAATAATCTCGACTTAATGATGCGTAATCTAGATCGTAATTGTCGTGCATAGGATCGTCGAGATTGCTACGTAGTTATTATACATGTTTCTCGTCGAGATTGCAAGCCTAGTCTCGACGAGATCATGAGTATATAGGCTATATGTATTATAATGTTACAATGTCTCGTCGAGAAAATGTGTGGGTCTCATAATTTTTTTCTCGTCCCGGTTGACAAAATGCCTCTCGTGTGATAGCGTGCAGACTAAACTCACAAGAACTGAGACCATAAAAACACCCTTAAAACACCTTTCAGAAGTACTTTCTCAACACTTATTGCAATTGAGAATAATTAACACCTTTATATTAAAAAATACCTTTTTAATTAATATTTTACATTATTTTCATGTTTTCCGACGTATTTCAGGTTAATTGACCCCATTTCCCTATAGGACACTCAGAGATGCTGAACTTAACTTTGTGTTCCATCCAACAACCACAATGCTTACATCTATTCTGCTTTGCATGATAGAAATCACATCTCTTACAAATATCCATTCTTTCTTTCTTTACAGTATCATTGACATACACATTTCTTCTATGTGTTACATCTATGACGTCCTTAACAACATTGAAAGAGAACTGTGCAAGGTTCTTTCCTTGTTCTGTAATACTAGGGAATTGCTCCTCTTCATTCTTATCAGTGTGCGACATAAAACCATCCTGTTGCGACATACTTCATACCTTCTAACACTAATCCCCCTCTATGTACATGTGTCATACCTGCTGGCCATATTAACATCGTTCCCCTCGTTGGTTTAATACGTTTTTTATAATACAAAAATTCCGTTTCCCCTCCCTCGTAATTATCATTCAAATATATCATCCATACCAAGGTTCTTGAAGAATGAACATAAGAAGAATTCTCATCATGCCATATATGATATCCTCCTCCAGCAGGTGTCTTTTGAATCTTTTGAGTAATAGAATATAAGGGTACTTCTTTCATATGACCGAAGACTTGTCTATATTCTTTTAAACCAGAATTAAGTAAATCATTAATCTTTTGTGTTGGGTTACCCTTCATATGATCAGACATTTCTGTAAGATCCATTGCCCAATCAAATCGACCTGCATTACTATTAGGGAACTGTTCATCTTCAGTAAATACACTACCCATATCATGATAATAATCAAAGGTAGAGATAATATCATCACATAGATCAAAATCTAAAGCATATTCATAAATGCCAATAAAATCTTCATATGTTCCTGTTATTTCTAATTGTTGATCCATTCTTCACACTCAGGGTATTTTTTTAATGCAGACTTTTCAAAACGTTTATAATATCTTTCCCAACTACTCTGATCCCTATCCCATTTACCAATAGGGCAATAATCATAACACTGCTTTACTTTATTAGGTACAAAACATTGACACTCTTTACAATTTTGACTTTCTTCATCATAGTGGTCACATGCTAAACATATTTGATATCTCTCTTCTTCTATAACTTCACTAGTAGTGAATGGATATCTTGCATCTTCCATCTCCTCTATGATACGAAAGACAAACTCAGATAGTTTCATTTAACTCAGTACATCTATAGTATAATTATAACACTTTTATCTATTATTGTACACCACCTTTTAAAATACTATTACTTGTCGATCCAATATGTTGCCATGGTGTATTACTTACATTTAACCATCTTCCTTTTGAACCACCAGCACCACCAGAACTTCCACCATTCCCACCTAATGAACCACCAGATGCACCAGTACCACCAGCATTTGCATATGCGTAACTAATTGGATATCCTTGATTACAATTTCCATGAGTTGATGATCCACCACCAGCAGATCCACCCTGTGGATTTGTTCTATTTGAACCAGCACCGGCACCACCAGCACCACCGGCACGACGTCCTGGTGTATTACCATTTGTATCATATGAACTATAACAAGTCCATCTCCAATTATCGTAATAAACTGTACCCTGTCTTTTACCAGTAGTACCACGGAAGTATCTTCCACCACCATGATTAGTAGAACAACCAGATGGTGAACTTGTTAAGAAGGCTCCAGAGTGTCCATTATGAGAAGTATTCACTCTACATCTAGTCGTACCACTTGTATTACCAGGATATCCACCACCTCCTCCACCACCGCCACCAGCGATAAGAGAATTATTACTTATATCTAATTTGATAGTCTTTGCAGCACCATTTGTTCTATTAGTGTTATTTCTCAAATATAATGCACTTCCGGCAGATCCACCATTTCCACCACCAGCAGATCCACCGGCACCTCCTTTTCCTTTGATTATTGTTCCGTTGAACTTAAGTTCTAAATTTAATGCGGCACCACTAAACTTAATTCCATGTTGTGATGTTGTTGATGCCTTATAAGTTGAACCGTCAATGGTTAATCTCTTTGGTATATTACGATCTAAATTCTCATCCCATGTCTCACTCGTAGAAATAGCATTACCACTAGCATGAATTGTTCTTTCTGATGTTGAACCACCAGTATAACTTACATCATATCTCTTAATTAAATTCTTTAATGATGATACCTTATGATTGGTAGTATCACTGATACCATTACCATCAACACCACAATTTCGATTCTCTTCACTATCTGGTATAATTGCAGTAGCAGATGCCTTAGAATCTGCACTACCATTTACATCTGCAAATGTTTCATTTGCACCGGTCTTTCTTTTATAATCTCCAAATCTAACATTGCTAGTACCATCCAATCCCATCGTAGTAGCAATTTGACTAAATCGCAATTGATCAGCACCAATACCAATATTTTGAAAATATTTGGTTTGAGTTGTATTGACTGCCATTCTATTTTGAAGAATTAATTTATATCTATATTTAGAACTTTAAGAGAATTTAATTGCAACAGTAAACCGATGTGTATTTCTAAATGATGTTGCACGATGCCAAATGTTAGATTCAAAAATAACAATTCTATTTGGTACTGGATGAATCCCCTGCAATTGTTCTTCTAAATTAAACTCTGTCGCACCACCGTCATTTAAGGACCACTCTAAATTTGGATAATAAAGTAACGTATATCCACTATCCCTATCAATATGATAGTTTGCATGCTCACCAGGTGCAAATACATTTAAATGCATTCTATACAATTCTAATTGTTGCAAGAACTCAAACTTTTCTAATATCTTTCTTCGGAATAATTTATAGATCCATTCATTACCATTGATATTAGATGACATACCCGTTGGTTGATATCCAGGGTAATCAATTTCTCCATAATGATATTTTGCATTTAAGCAATACAAATGAACTTTTTCATGCTCTTGTGTCGTAAGAAAATTATCAATATAATTAATCATCTCTCTTCCTGTATATTAACATTAAATGCAACTGTAATTCTGGGATATTCTGGAGTTGGATTAGATGGTGCTACAAAATGTGTTAAATGACAAGGAAACACAATTAAGTCACCCTCTTCAATCTCTGGTGAATATCTATCAGTATCAATATGTCTTCTATTTAACTTTGAATTTGGATCTACGAATTCTACTGGACGATGTATATTCTTATCAAATTGTAAAAAATGAATAGCAGAAAAATGTGGATCTGGTGTATTATAATCTGGATTCACATGGTCGTGCGGTTCTTGATATTGACCATCAATATAATAGTTAAACCAAATATCATCAAATTTAATTGACGACCTAGACCTAATACCAAAAAGTTTCATAAAATGTTCGGAATAACATTCACTAGCTTCACTAGGTCCTGCAAATAGTTTTTGATTAATTGTATTTCTGCCCCATGATGTAATTATATTATTACTAATCCAACCAGGTGGTTGTTTATCTGGTGCAGGATAGTCTTTCAAATATTGTTCCATCTTGGGAATTAAAGTACTTTTTAATACTTTATTATGACCCTTTAAATTATAATGGTAGATATACGTTGGAAATATTTCTTTCCTATAATGCTTCATTGTGATTTAATTCTCCTATTTTTTACATATTTTAAATCACCCCAAAAACAGTTATGACATACTACTAAGATATGAATCTTCTTATGCTTCTCATTCACTGTATATTGACATTCGGGTTTATCCTTTACACCAGTCTCAATTGTAATATACTCATGATCAACAAAATATACCCAACCCTCATCAATATGTCCAGTGGTTCTTTCCCATCTCACATAGTCATCAATCTTTGGTACATAAGTCATGAGAACAATACTGCTTCTAATGGATTGTAATTCTTTTGCATTGAAGTATAGGGTGTAGTATTCTCAATTGATACTTCCTTGCCTACTTTCTTTGAATTAATAGGTGCATAATACTTTCCCTTCTTTGATGAATAAAATCCCCATATTGATTTGGGTGGTGTATCTCTATAAGAGAACTGTCCATGGTTGAGTATCCATATTGCGTCATACTTTGCATTAAACGACTCAAATGAATAAGAATAACCCTCAGGTGATTCATGAATAAAACTGGGAGGAAATTCAAGGTTGATCATTACTTACATCAATACGAAGACTTTGAGGATTGATACCGTCAGCCATGTATTTTCTAATACAATTAGAAGCATCAGACTTGGTTTTATTGCGATCGACTACTTCCCAACCTGTGGTATTGTAGTGAAGGACGTTATAAAGTTTTTCAGACATTGAATGATACACCCATTTATTGTGTGAATTATATATTACTTACTAATTTTATCTGTTTGTTTGATATTTGTCAACTGCCTATCCAATTCATATTTGATAGGCAGAAGATGACTATAAAGAAAAGTTCTCCATTCATTATCTTCAAGTAGAGAGGTTAGATTATCTACATGAATTAATGCTGATGTTAAATTTTCTACTTTTGATATTTTATTTTTATCAAGTTCTTCTTTTTTGATTGCATACCAATTAACCATTTTTAAGACTCCCTAAACTTATTCCAATATTTTTTAGCAATTTTTTTAGCTTTTTTAGCTGGATCACGATCAGATCTAAAAGTAGAATTTAAAAGATAATGATATTCTTCCATCATCTCTTCATCATCATTTGATGAAGAATCTACAATTGCATTATATTCCAATGTTTTTTTTGAAATTGGTAAGTACATTGCTAAAGGTGTACCTGCTTTTATGGTTATTTCTTCACCATTGTTAGCATGCCACCAAAGTTGAATATTAATTTCGGGAGATAAAATTGGATCAAGAATGCCAGTAACAGCACTAAACCTAGTTTCTTTTACATATGGAACTTTGACCTGAAGAAAAGCAATATCAGGATCAGCAATGACATTCCACATAGTAGATACTTTAATGATCACATCATTAGTAGTGTCTTTACTAGAATCTTTTAACCACTTTGTATGACCAGGACCATGGTATTCAATATATTTTCTGCTATGGATTAATTTGTCTGCTGGTGGGAAAGATTCATCATCATGTGTTTTTAAGTCTGTATTATCTTCTGCAAACACAGAAAAGTCAGAAGGTGCATAAATGATGAAACCATTTTTCATCATACTATTAATTGCAGGACACTTACCTATACTAGTTGGTTTACTTATTTCAGACCTTTCATGTTGCTGCACTACATTTAAAATATCTCCAAAACCAGAAAGTTCTGAAGGCATATCATTTGTTGAGATTTTATTAGTAAATCTTGCTACCGGACATTTACTGACTGACTCATTATATTCTTTCTTTTCATATGAAATCCATTCACGATTCAATTCGCTTGATTTTGTAATTGGATATAAAGTGCTTACCCCAGGGACAGTATTAAAAAATTTAATTTTTGGTTTTGATCTCTTTTTTTTAAAGAAAAACATTAGATAAACTCCTGCATGTAATAATCAACAGTAACTTCAAGTTCTGCAGATTTTTTCTCAAAGAATGATTTTGTATATTCACGTGATGCCTCACGTCGAACATAATTTTTCTCTTCGACTGATGCATTTTCCATAAAGTCATCAAATGCTTTCATAAACATTTCAATTTCTTGATCTTTCATGTTAAAAAGAGAATTCATAGGTTAAGTTGTCTAATCTGAGATCTACTACGTTAATTATACGACTTTTGTTTTTGCTTTTCAAGAAATTCAATACTTTTATTAATTTCTTTGACTTGCATCATTAACTGATGCTTTTTCTTACAGAGATCCATAATACTACGATCAATATCCAGATTAATTATATTCATTTAAGTTCAATACGATCAAACACAAGCATACCCAACTCAAATATCAAGTCATCATCCATCTCACCCATTTTACTATCAATGGCAGATACGATCATATCTTGCATGAACTCTCCATATTTTTCAGAAGAATAGATGTAATCTACTACCTCTGGCTTGAGGGCATCTGCAATTTTTGAAATTGTATTATTAGAAAGTGTCATCAAAGAACACCTCTTCCAAGAAAAACGTTATTAATCAGACTAGTTAATGCATCTTCCTCGAAAGATGTCCAATCCCAAACAGAAGCAGCAACACCAATCTGCTCAATAATTTCTTCTTTAAGGGAAATTAATTCTTTAGTGTTGAAAATAATAGATTCTGAGGATTCTTCATTTTCCCAGAAATCAACCCAATCAGAACTAGTAACATCAGAAATCATGATAAGAAAAGAAATTTTTAAAGATTGGTTTAAGAATTACTTGAGAGACCTTTTTTCAATAGTTGAATCATAGTAATTCATCATTTTGGTGTCACGCTCTGCTAGGAAGTTGAGATAACTTCCAATAGCAAAGACAACAATAATACCTGAAAGACCAAATTGTGTGATTTTACTCATTGATCAACCTACTGCCATAGGAAGGTACTCAGAACGAGGCATCTTCTCTACGTTATATCCTGTAACCGTAGCACCATTAGCAATACGTGTCTCCCACTCATTACGCGCGGTGAGCATGGTCACAGTGCTGTAAGACTTGAGACCGTTTGAGTTGAAGGTGACACGCTTCTGGAAACGCTTAACGATCACACCGTCTTCCTCAGCAATGAATGCTTCAGGAAAGAAATCAACTGTGCAGACGTTGTTTGAGAGTTGCATGGGGTTGGTTGCGTATGAATGTATTGTAGCAGATCTGGGGTCAGTTGCGACCACATGTGGACACTTGTTCAAGTGTCACCCGTGGTTCTCCATAAACTCATCGAGTGTGTAACCTTCACCAGTTGATGTTTCTTCAATCAATTCTTCCAATGAATAAAGTTCCAATTTCAGACGATACTCTTCTGGTGTGTCATCATCGGGGTCATAATCATCATGACAAAGGTAGTCCCACTCATGTACAAGTGCATCAATTAGTTGTTGTTTAGTGTACAACGCAGGTAATTGCTGATTACCTTCATATTATAATGCCACCAGACGGTTCCGAAACCCCTGCTGTGACACTTGTTCGACTGGCACACTCTCTTTCTCATTTAACCACTGATAATATAACCTTACTTCTTCCTTCCGTGCCTCAATTTCATGTGGTTGATCCCAATAATCGTAATTTTCGACCGGTTCTTGTGAATAACACATTTTTCCATGATGAAACCGCAGAGAACCACCTACCCACTGTGCCAGATGAGTCAGTTCATGAAAAAGAGTTTTTACATACAACTCCTCAGACATACTAGATTGAAGTTCAATTAAGAAGTGTCGTGGTCTATAGTGACTACCAATCACATCACAATAACCAACAACACCATCACGTTTAAGACCTTTGTGTTCAATCTCTACTGTGATTTTGTGTCGTGGAAAATAATCATTCAGAAACCAAGAGGTAATATCCGCACACCGTTTTTGAGAATAACCGTATCCACTATGAAAGATGTGAGACATGTACCCCAATGCAAAAACCAGATAAAGGATGATAAAAATAAAAGTTTTTCTTTACTCGTCATTCTCTTTACAAGTACAAATCTCAATCATCGATGATAATTTCTTCAACAAGTTTTCATTTAATTCTGGATAATCACCATCTCCTCTACCTAGAAGGTAAACAAGATGCTTTATCTCATTCTTTGTTAAATTTACAATCATTAATATCAAGCACCCTGATAGTATGCGTTACGATATAGGTAACCACCTGCCCAATCGCAGTTCTCTAACACAAACTCACGATCTTGAATGATCAGCAGATTGAAACGTACACCTTTTGCAGGTGCTTTGATTGATGCTGCTTTGTATACTTCGCCAGTCTTTCTATCAATGAAGCAGTGAACTGATTCAGTCTGACCATCTACACACTGCATCACTTTATGATACTTACGACCAGAGATCAGTGCATAAGAATAGTTGCGACCATTTGGATGTGAACGTTGATAAGACTGTTGCAGTGCATCACACAACATCATACCATACTTAGTGACATTCAATTGAATAGTGTTCTGAGCGTCTTTCTGAGCAACGTAGTCGGTGAAGGTGGCAGTCATGGGTGGTTTCCCTTGTATGAACATATTATAGAGCATCCTGAGAGGGTTTCAGGATGCATTGGGACACTTAGGCAAGTGGTCCAGCAGGGATTTCTACTGGTTCTGGTGCTACCATATCATCGAAATAGTTCATATCATAGGCAAACCAGTTACCATTACGGAAGATATAGGAGTATTCTTCACCATCAGAGAAAAACTCTTCCATATCTTTATCAAGACGTGGTGCATTATCTTCGATTTTTTCACCACGGGAAGTATAATACAAAGCACCAGACTCAGGCAGAGTTTCATTACCCCAACCGGCATTAGTCCAGGTGCAGCACATATTACCACCGTCAATCAGTTCTTTTACTTTCTCAACGGTATCATAGTTGTCACGCAGAACTTTACCATTGAACGCAGGATAACCATCATACTGACAATAAACAGAAACGATGCTCTCATCTTGAAGTTCGATGCCGATACGTGATCTGGTGCCCATAATGAAGAAATAAGAGATTTGGTGAGAGGGTGACCAGCGCCTCTGATTGGTTTAGTCTCTTAAAGAGAGGTCGTGATGGGAAGGTCTCCCCTCCACTCATCTAATATACACCAGTTGAGGGTGTTGTGCAAGTCTCTTGTGCCACTAAAAGAACTGTTCTACTCCCTGTGCTTCACCGAAACTGTAATCATAAGTTAGGGCATCATGGCAGATATAGTGTGAGTGGTCGGTAGATACCCCCAAACGTTGACACATTTCAGCATGATTGTCTTCCATTAACTCAACAGCATACAACATATTATTAATGACGTGATCATTATCATGATATTCAATCAGTTTATCACGCAGAGCAATCATAAAGTTACCAGAACCAGCAGAATTATCAAGAAATGTAGATTCTGGGTTCTTCAGTCTTTCTTCTGGCAGACTATTTACCATTTGACGACATACTTCAATCGGTGTGAATACTTCTTGAGTGACTTTGATGCGTTCATCAGATCTCTCAATCGAAGATCCCACCTCCTGATTGTGCTTGTTTTTGGTATTCTTCGATGATTTCACCTTTTGAGACGTGGTTTCTTCCATTTGTGTTTGCACCAATTCTAACAAGTTCTTCCTCCAATGATACCAAGGTTTCTACTACATTTTCATTCTTTACCTGTACAAAGAAGTGATCAAGTTGCTCACCTTTCTTAGGCAAATACTTCTCAAACTCTGATCTAATCATTCTACCAGCATTACCAGAACGAATGATAACAAGATCTACCCGTGCTTTAGCATCTACAACGCTTTTATAGTCAAGAAAGTCGAAGTCTGGGTGATTGGTGACGATCTCAATCTTCTGTCTGGGTGTATCACTGATACGCCATTCTTGAATGGCAGCATGAATACCAACGGGGAAAGTACCCTTCTCACAGTCAACGTCACTGACACACTTAAGATATGAGTTACGTTTGATAATCTTGTTCTGACTACCATTCTTTCTCAAAGAGATGGGTACAATCTGAAGAATCATACCATCATCTTTTAGTGTCTCAGAAGACTTGGCAAGAAAATCAATAGCAAGATTGCCACCATTACCGTAAGGATAGTTGCCAATAACTACATCAAACTTTTTCTTCATATCAAAAAACTCTTCTTCGGTAATAAGGTTGATGTCATCAAATTTATTCCCCAACAGTTCTTTGCAACCGTAGAAGTACTCATAGTCTTTTTCAGTATATATGTTACTGAAACCCTGCTGAACAAGATAGTCACAAAACCGACCATAAGCATCTTTGGGAACATATATTATAGCATCTTTCGGCAGATCTTGCAACCGATCACACATATCATATACTGCAAAACGTTGTGGGATGCGGAACATATCCTCTTCACGTTTCTTTGCCTTCTTTTGCTCTATGCTAGGACTAATACCAAACATCTTCTCAAAATTATAGTAATAATCATTCAGTTTCTGAATTTCATTACCAAGGATGAGGAGTGCAGTTTCAAGATCCTTAACATTAGCATTAGCTACTAACTCTGGAGACCCACCATAAGGATTTTTAATGAAACCATATTTTCGCATGACTTCTCTAATCTCATGATCTGTAAGATCTGGATGAACATCCCAATAACGATAGAGTTTAGGTTTATCTGGACATTTTGAGTAATCACCATCAGAAAATCGAATCAAATACTCACCTTCAACTTTCCATCCCCGATCTGCTTCAGTTTGACCAATATAAAAGCAAAAGTCTCTCAAACCATGCTCAATTAGTTCAATCCAACTTTGAAACTGATGGCAGTAAATTCTATTCTTCTTTTCAGTCACAGTCACATTAGAATAAAAGGGTTCATTCACACGAATTGCGTCAATCAGTGCGTTAGTCATCACTAAGATTTATTTCTACAATTATACATTAAAAAAAAGACCCCATTGGGGTCAGTGTGACACTTCTTAAACTGTCTCAATCAGTCTTCATAAACTAAACATTCGGGTTCTGATGGATTAGCATCACAATATAGTTCTAGTGGTGAGGGATCATGATGATCACCAGCTTCAATCTCTGCCTTATGATGTTCTGCATACTCTTCTAGTTCGTGCAGTTCACCTTCAATGTGACGACGTTGATTAGGAGAGATCATAGGATTGTCAAGGATTTCTTTGTCCTTGGCGATGTGAGTTTCGATGTTTTCCATTGTGTTATTGTCTTTATACTTTTATTTATTTTGATTTTTTGCCCTTTCTACCAAATAATCAGCAAGAGCTTCCATTCTTTCTGGATGAATTGCACGAATACCTGCCTCTTTTAGAGCAATTTTCATGCTTTTTTCTTCATTTTCAGTCAATTTCTTGCCGTTTTTTGGTAAAGTCATAGATTTCTTGTGAAGTGTTGATATTCTAACATTAGAATTCAATAATATCTATAAATTTAAGATTTTACTTACATTAGATGTCTTTTGCGTATTGTGGGTAATGATTGACTCGATTAATATCAATAGAATTTTTTAGGTTTTTCAACTCTCTGAGTTTTTGTTTACATGCTCTTATCTCTTTTTCAAGAACAGTATCAATTTTCTTATAGACCTCTTCCAATTTCAAGTTTAATTGCTTCTTCAAGCATAGCACTAATTTCTTTTGATGTCAAACCATTTAGAAAACTCCACTTAGGATCTTCTTTATCCCACTCAATTGTAAAAGTTCCGTCTTCATTTTGATCGATTTTAAGATTGTCTTGCATTAATAATCTCCTTGATAAATTTTTTGTGACTGATTACGAATGGTGGTAGTATCTCACCTTTTATAGAGTTTTCTATATCATATTCTATCACACCACGATAGTATTTTTCATATTGTTCCTTGATTTTATCAACATCAAACCAACCCAAACCATGAAGAATGGGTATATAATTTGCAGTATGAAAAAGACCCCAAGAACTTTTAATGTCAGTAGTTATAGGCAATCTATTCTTCCACATCTTTAGATAAGATTTTAATCTTGGTGTTAGATTTAAGTTATACTTAATTTCTTTCCAAAATAATGTATCTTCTCTTTTAGTTAAGTAATGTGCCTGAACATAGTCTACGATGTTATCAAACATTTCGTTAACATCTTCATTACAAGTTTCGTAATCATATGAAGGGAAATAACTAATGAAACAGAACATTTGTTGAATAGAACTACCAATAGATGTTGCCTCCAATGGTTCAACAAAACTCTGAGATAAACCAACCGCATAACAATTTTTATGCCATGCTTTTTCTAACCTACCAGGATCAAACTTAAATTCTTTTGATATGTTTAACGACTGACCATATGCTTCTTCCATTTCACGATGTGCTTCATCTCGATCAATAAATTGGTCACAATAAACATAACCATTGCCAGTTTTACTCTGTGTTGGTATAGTCCAGGACCAACCAGCGTTTCTTGCAGTTGACTTTGTATACTTATTATATTCTTCCATTTCATCAGTTGCAAATGAAATAGCAGAATTTAAAGGCAGGTATTCAGAATATGAAACCCATGGTATTTGATACACTTGATTTAATAATAGTCTTGCAAATCCAGAACAATCAATAAAAAAGTCTGCTTCATAAGTATTATCTTCCGAGATTACATTTTTCAAATCTTCATTTTCATGAAAGTTAGCACCAATCAAATTATCATAAATTATTTCAATTCCTCTTTCTGTGCAAATATTATGCAAGTATTCATTTAAAAGAAATGTATCGAATTGAAATTGATAATATGGAGAATCATTTAAATCATTGAAATAATCTGTCCCTAATATATTTTTAACAGAAAGAGGATTATATGATTTTTTGCCTTGAGAAATTAAATAAGCATATACACCATAGTAAGTACCATAAGTTTTTGCATATAATGGGTCAATGTTGTGCATAAAATCTTCTTCTGCCCAGTTCTCAAAATATACACCAGACTTAAAAGTTGCATTACAATGAATTAATGCATCTAGAAGATTAACCCCAATAAAGTCACAAAAATGTGACCAGTGTTCTGTAGAACTTTCACCAACACCAACTATGCCAATATCAGACGATTCAATAATAGAAATTTGAATATGTGGAAACTGTTTATTAAGCATTAATGCAGAGATACATCCAGATGTACCCCCACCAACAATTATTATCTTATTCACCTTGTTTATTAAATATTTTACGACATTTTTTAACTTCTTTGAGTTCATCCTTGATCATTTTATAGGCATCCTCAGGTGATAACTTCTTTGCCATTTCCATAGCAGTGATGATCTCGACTCTAGTTCCGAAGTGCTTAAGTGCTTCTTCAAAACAATTTAGTTCTTCGTACATAATTTATAAGTTTTTATTGAAGATATTTTATTGTCAGAATTAAATTCAATTTTTTGAATACAATTCAGTATGCTAGAATCGGAAACGTTTATTTGTATATCAACATTATAATTGGCAAGGTCACTTGGTACACAAAAATATATTTCATCACCTGCTCCAGATTGAAAAGAAATTCTAACATCAGTAAAAGATGATCTATTATTCACCCCGACAATTTCACCAATAGAATGCTCAACTTGTTTAATGGCATCATCAGTAAGATAATTTTCTAATTTAGAAGAATCTTCATAGAGTAAAATTGAAAGATATTTTTGAATAGTTTTATATCTATTAGAAAGATTTTTAGAAAGAAGCAGTACTTTATTATTCTGCTCCATTATGTCAGATCTAATCTGCAAACCTTTATATGGGTTTTCTTTCATTTTTTTCTTTTTATACCAGGATGTGGTGCATACAAAGGCCCTTGATAATTCCCACTAAACTTAACTTCAGATTGTACTAGTTTAGTGGTCTCATGTAATTTTTTAATTGCAGAAAGAGTTTCGGGGGTTTCATCCCATTCCCAAATTTCACCACCTTTACCTATAAATTCTCTTTTAGTCATAATGCAATCCTTTTGTTATTAAATATTTGTATTGAGTTTATATTTATTTTTTCTAAGACGATATCTTTTAATATGCTTTTGCAGATGTTCTTCACATTGAAAGTGACAGATTCTATGATCTTTTCCGTCAGTGTATTCTAACCGAAAAGGAAACTCTGAAAATGGGTGCATTTCTTCCTTAGATAACTGTTTAGGTTTAACTTTTTTACTTTTTGGTTTTTTTGCTCTGGTGGTTGTATTCTTCCCAGAACTCTTTATCTTCTCTTTCGGTGTTGTAGTGGGTTTTTTCGTAGGTGTTGATAATTTTTTCATATTGGTGAGCACCTAAATTGTCTAAAAAATCATTAATCATTTGAAACCTTTTGCTTCTTTTTTATCTAGCACATCAATATAAGAGGTATACTTACTATTATTCCACCATAAAATTTGTGCTTCTCTCCATGTTTCTACAACTACACTTTTACCACTTGAACTAACAACTTTATAGTTGTGTCTGTCATAATCATTTTCCGATGTTAATGTAAAGTAACGGGGATCGTTTGGCAAGATTGTTTCCATTTTAATTACCTAAGTGAACAGATGCAAATTGTGTAAGAGTATATCTTCCCAGACCTTTATTTCGGTCTTCTTTATCTTTGAGATAAACTTTAGTAACACCATGAATAATATTTGATGGAAATACTATAGCACAGTTGTTCATCGATTTCAATTTAATATCATGTGTTGGAAAGATGAAGTCACCACCATCATATACACTTGGTTCTTTATTTAACCATATACATGCTGTTAACATGGATACATCATTATGTGGTTTATAGTAGTCTTCATGATCATAATATGAAACCATCATACAGTCGGCATTCCATCTAGTGTTATTAAAAAACCAAGAAGATGGATGGTTAATAATTGATGGTGAAAAAATTTGTTCAGCAGTATACCTAGAGATAGCAGACTCTTCTGGTGGTTGA
>Ga0209557_1000912_pt1 | contig 16868 bp, 17 predicted proteins | sample SaaInlV_120m_DNA_4_FD_184672 | JGI IMG/M metagenome (GOLD analysis project Ga0209557, IMG submission 184672) | Marine microbial communities from expanding oxygen minimum zones in the Saanich Inlet - Saanich Inlet SI074_LV_10m_DNA (SPAdes) (version 2) | ecosystem: Environmental > Aquatic > Marine... | reverse complement strand
TAGGATATTGAAGTAAACTTAAATTTTTTTTTTTAAAATAATAAAATTATTACTATCAATACATTTACATTAACGTTATAATTAAAAGTATTGAAGTTAAAAGAAAGAAGATAAAAGAAAGAATTAAAAGGAGGTTAAAAATGGGTGATATTAGTATTCTTTTACTTTTATTATTTATCGTAATACTTATCGCTGTTGGTGGTTTTCTATCATTTAAATTTGGTGCACCATTGCTTATCGAAATAATAAATGGGTTATCAGATGTATTCGAGAACATGTTACAGATAATTAATATTTATTTTGTAAATTTTGTAAATTTATTAATGCTATGTAACTTCGTCGATAATGGTCCAATTATTTACGACCAATTCAAAGAGGCTTTCCTTCGTGAACAATATCGACTGGAATTTCAGAAAAGAGGCGTTGACAACTTTTACGCGAATATAAATGAGGTTAATGACTTAATGTCGAGAATTGAACATGGACTTGATTTCTTTAAGTCTTTTTTATTTGTTGCATTAATAGGTGGTATATTTATAGATATCTATATTCAAAGAAAAAATAGACAAGTTAGACGCGAAATAGCAGCCCAGAACCCTACCGGTAGCTGGTTAAAAAAGGACACATATGACTTAACCATTTCATTTTACGACCGTTTCTATAGCGTAGGTTTTTACCTACTACCTGTCTTAGACATATATAACAGGTATGGTCGAAGCTTTTTTACAATGCATCCGGAATACTGGCCTTATCAAATTGTGTGTCAATCTGTTTACAAATTCTTTTACGAAGATCTGCAAACCATAACCTTTGGCTTATTTCTCCCATGTGCGTTTTTCTTTTTATTTTATGGTATAGGGCGTAACCGAGATTATTTTATTTACTTTATCCGTTACCACGCTATCCAGTCATTAGTTTTTGGACTATTGTTTACTACAACAGCTACGATTTTTAAATTTGTTATTTATTTACAACCTGACCACGGGTTAACCATGGCTGCAGATTGGGAATCAGAAATTTTAGTTGCTTTTTGTTTCATCGTTTCACCAATGGTATTAAGCGCATTAGTAGGTCTTGAAACCCGAATTGCAGGTATTGATGAAGCTATTCAATATCATATCGGACCACGACCGCCAAAACGAAAAAATAAAAAATAAACTTGTGTTACAGAATGTAACACAAGTTTATTTTTTATTTATGCTATTTACCTGTCATTTTGGGCAGACAACGTTATATATGTTTATAGCTGCTAAAATTGGTGGTGCAGGCGGTTTATTAGGATAATATAAGATAATAGAAAATTATAATTTTTCCATAACTTTAGTCCATAAGATCATGGACTAAAGTTACAATGTTAGGGGCAGAGGGACTTGAACCCTCACAGCCAATCGGCCAACGGATTTTCATACATAATTTCTTGAGAAATTACGATTTGGACTCTTTCTTTATCAAAAAAATGATAGTTCCCGTCGAGTCTCTGCACCTTTCGTATTCCTCATTAGAGAAGACAATACAACTTGGCTCAAGATTACAAAATATACATAAGCTTCCTTGAATTTGAGAACTTACCTAATAAATTCAGGCTCAATTTTTAAGTCCGTCGTGTCTACCATTCCACCATGCCCCCATAACCATATTAATAAATTCAGGCGACACCCAGATTCGAACTGGGGAATAAAGGATTTGCAATCCTCTGCCTTACCACTTGGCTATATCGCCAATGAATTTAAAATATAAGCATATGTTACAATAACTCTTTTATTATAGAAAGGGTAATTTTTACATTCTGTGTGACTTAGTTAAAATTACACAGAATATAAAAATTTAAAATAACCAAATTAATAAAGCCGAAAAGAAGACACCACCATAACCACCGATTATGAAACCACCCGTAAAGTCTTTCCAACCTAATTTTGTCTGAAAATTATTAGCTTCCAATGATTCATATTTTGACCTTGTGTCCATGTCAAAACTTACATTACCATAGATAACTAAAGCTAAAACTAAGATAGTCACTAAACCAACAGCAGACATTGAACCAGCTAAGAGAGCGATGTCTGAATTACGTAATGGTCCTAGTTTATAAAACGGACCCAATAAAAAGTAACCATGTGCCATTCCAATTTCTAAACCACGTAACGAAGGTGTAAGACCCTTACGATATGCTGGTAAATTGGATAAAATCGCCTCCGTGGCTGACGATGTTGTAATTGGTGTACTTAAATGTCCAACGGAAGGATCATTATAGAAAGGAGTAATAAAATTTGCCATAATGGATTTTGAGTAGTAAAAAAAATTGTTACTATAGTGTTAACTGATTTCCACGACGATATTGTAAATAAGCTGCCACAAATAGGCCAGCTAAAGAAACAGGAATCATTCCTAAAACAATTCCAAAAAGAAACGGTTCAATCATAATAATAAACTATATCAGTATTTTATATTAGTTTTGAAACTATTATAGTCTAAAATGTAAAAATAGAGAACTTTAAGAGAAATTTAAATTTTTGAATCATAGGAAACGGGACTGACGGGACTCGAACCCGCAACGTTCGCCGTGACAGGGCGATGCTCTAACCAATTGAACTACAATCCCAAAACAAGACATTTTTAAAACATAACATACCATACAACAAGTATATTATTATTAAAATACAAAGTTACCATAAGCCTAAGTCTACTTCAATAAAAAAGAGGGTGTGCTGCGATTAAAATCCTGACACTTTGCCCACTAAAAATTAAGTAAACTTAGACTATGAATATCATGCTATATGATAAAAAGAAAAAATGCAATACTAAAGCGTTAATGCATCAGGGTAAAAACGGTTCATTTCAATAAGTAAACCTGCAGTAAACGACATCCACACAGTTAATAAAACAGGAGCAGTAGATAAATACGTTTTGAAAGCATCCATAGTATTTTTAATAAAATTAAAGTTATTAATAGTAAATTTTACCGCCACCCCATTTTTCTGAAACAACCTTAGGTTGAAGTAAAATGTGGCCAGCGATAGCATATAAGTCCTCTTCCGTAAGAGAACGCATTTTTGGGAAGATATCAGCACTCGCAATACTTGGGTGTAATTCTGCAATAGACTCTAAACCATCAAAAGTGGTTGGATTTTTAAGATAATCGACAAGACTAGAAGCATTATTACGATTAGGAGTCGCTAAACTTAAAGCTTCCGCGTCTAACCCGACATTCGGATTTGTCTTAGTTACACCACCTGTATGGCATGAACCACAAGAAGCATTAAATAAACGTTTTCCACGTTTAACTTGTTCTGAAGATAAGACAAAGGTTTTGCCAGAACCATCAAGCGCAATTGTACGGGTCGCTTCGTCCAATTCAATCGCATTTGATTGAGAAACAGAAAACACAAAAGAAATGAAAGAAAAAATGAGTGCTTTTTTAATTGTATTGAATTTAAACATCAGGTATATTTTATTACTAACCATATTAATACTGTGATCCAAAAAAAGAACAAAACTTATCGAGGTGAAACAGTAATATCCTCATCAGAGGCTACAAAGTCACCTTGTTCGATAGCTTCTTTCCATGAGTTCACTGGCCACATATAACCAGAAAACATAATTTTTAAGGCAAGTGGAACATCGATGATAATTTCTTTTTCCATAGGATTACTCGTCATAGCAACAGTTTGTATATATTTTCGACCTGACCAACCGATCCAACCGGTAGTATATAAAAACATAACCCCTGGTAACATAAATTCACCTGCGTGATCTAACCTACCATCCACAATTAAATGAGGTAAACCATCAGCTCCACATAGTAAATTTGACTTACCATAACGGTCAAAGCGTAACTTAGTTTGATCAATTTGACTTTGTAAAGCTAGAGCGGGGGGTGTACCAGGCTCATACTTTTTTAACCTTGTTTCTAATTTTTTTACACTTGCATTTAGACGCTTAGTGAAACCCGGTGATTTTTCACAATCAACAAGAACACCTGTACTGGCTTGACATATAGTTGGGACCATAAAGGCTAATAAACCAGCAAGTAATAAAGACGTTATTTTATTTTTCATTTTATAAGAAATTCTTAAATAATAGAGAAAATGTATCGCTAGTTACGTTCTAATTGGTCATTAGTACTCACCCAAATAAGTGCAGCGGAAATCGGAACAATAACTATAAACACACCGGCAGCTAAACTTAATAAGAACGAAGATAATGTTGGTGTCATAAATTACATAATAAATGATATATATATAACTTATATTGTATAACGAATTAGAAATAAAAACAAGACTTTTAAATTAAAGTGGTATAAAAATAAAAAATGAAAACTAGTATATTTACAATAAAGAATTAACTTCATATGTCTAATAATATAAAACACGCAAAGTTGGGGACCTAAGATGAAAAATGGAAACTAAACACCTATTGTCGAAAGGTCTTTAGTGGTAACAAACTTCCGTCTTGTTTTTGTTTTCACATCCTCAAGTTTCTGTGAGTCTTCATCACTTAAGTTTAGTTTTAGAGGCGCTTCTTTTTCAATTTTTATGTCAATTGCATCGTTTAAAGCAGTAACATGAATATGATTGCCTGGCACTAAGTTGTCTGTTAAAAACAGTTCGGCTAATTTATCTTCCAATAAATTCATGATTGCACGACGTAATGGTCGGGCACCATAAAAAGGATCATAACCAGCTTTAGTTAAAACTGCTTTCGCTAATGAATCTACTTCAATAGTAAAACCTTGTTCCACTACGCGTTCCTCTAACTGACTTAGCATTATCGTCGCAATATTATCAACATCCGGCATCGATAAAGGTTTAAAGACAATTACTTCATCCAATCGGTTTAGGAATTCAGGTTTAAAGAACCCTTTAAGAGCTTCCTGAACAACTTTGTAGATTCTGGCATATTCTGGGTCAACTGGTTTATCCTGTTCCGTAGAATTCTTCGACGGGTTAAGTTCCTGGGTTGAACCGATACTTTCAAAACCTAATTGTAAGATTTCATCTAGTTCATTATTCGAAGAACCAGAGAAATTATCTTCAAGTTTATTTTTACTCTCGTTATCGTCATTAAGATCACTCGTATCAATTGGATCTTTCATAATCTCACTCGAGCCAATATTTGATGTTAATATCAATAACGTATTACGAAAATCGATAAGACGACCTTGAGCATCTGTTAGACGACCGTCCTCCAGAATTTGTAACAGTAAATTAAATATGTCGGGATGTGCTTTTTCAGCCTCATCGAATAAAACAACCGAATAAGGTTTACGACGAATCTCCTCAGTTAAGAGACCACCCTCAGAAAAACCAACATAACCTGGAGGTGAACCAATCAACTTAGAAACAGAATGGCGCTCCATGTATTCAGACATGTCGATTCGCACAGTAGCCTCTACTGATCCGAAAAAGTAAGAAGCAAGTACTTTGGTAAGCTCAGTTTTACCGACACCAGTAGGACCAGAGAAAATGAAACTAGCAATTGGACGATTAGGGTTTTTTAGCCCAGTACGAGATCGTCTTATTGCTTTAGCTATCGCGGTTACTGCATTTTCCTGTCCGATGACTTTTTCATGAAGTGTCTTTTCGATATTAACGAGTTTGTTTTTCTCATCACGGGCGACTTTAGTTACAGGGATTCCTGTCCAAGCGGCCACAATATCAGCAACATGAGACTCAGTTACAGTTGGGTCATACTTTGACCGTTTTCCATTTTCCCTTGTTAACAAAGCAGCGATTTGACGACGTACTTCCATTTCGAGTGACCGAATCATACCGGCTTCTTCGAACTCATTAGCACGAATAGCATCATCCTTATCTAATAAAATATCACGTAGTTCTTTATCAAGATCTTTTATGATAGGTGATAATTTACACCCTAATAAACGAACACGTGCTCCTGCTTCATCTAATAAATCAATCGCTTTATCAGGTAAAAAACGGTCCGCGATAAATTGTGCTCCAAATTTCGATGCAGCAACAAGTGAGTCATCAGAGTATTTCAACAAGTGATGTTTTTCATAACGAGAACGTAAACCCCGTAAAATTTCAATCGTTTCTTCGACTGTTGGTTCAGGAATATTTACAGGCTGAAAACGGCGCTCTAATGCTGCATCTTTTTCGATATGTTTTCTGTACTCTTCAATAGTAGTTGCTCCAATACACTGTAAACCACCCCTGGCTAAAGCAGGCTTTAAAATATTTGCAGCGTCTACTGAACCTTCAGCTGCTCCAGCACCAATTAAATTATGAACTTCATCAATGACTAAAACAACTTCAGGACGAGCTTCTACTTCATCCATAACACATTTGATGCGTTCTTCGAATTCTCCTCGAAATTTAGTTCCAGCTAGTAGTAAGCCAATATCCAAGGAAATAATCTCACGGTCTTCCAGAATATCTGGAACATCACGCTGAATAATACGTTGAGCTAAACCCTCAGCCACGGCTGTTTTACCAACCCCAGGTTCACCAATTAAAACTGGATTATTTTTCTTACGGCGAACTAAAATTTGTACAACGCGTTCAATTTCTTTCACACGACCAACAACAGGATCTAATTCACCGTTTCTAGCTTCTTCAGTAAGATTACTACTAAAATCATCTAGTGAACCTTCGAAGTCCTCACTTTCACGACCGGTAACTCGTACAGCTTCACGACCTCCTTGGTTACGTTCATCATCAGAACCAATAGCTATAAGTACATCCGTTTTTAAACGTGACATACTTGCTTTCTTTTCTTCAAATATTTTGAAAATGGCTCCACCCTCGTCCTCATCTAATAGTGCTAATAACAGATGCTCAGTACCTACATAGCCATGACCTAAATCGCGAGATTCTTCAATACTATGTTCTAGTACAAGTTTAGAGCGTGGTGTGAAAGGAATTTCACCAGGTACACCACCTGACATACCACGGCCAACAACTTTTTCTACTATCGCTCGCGTTTCTTTTAAAGTAAACTTTGCGGAACGAAGAACTCTCCAACCAAGACCTGTTCCTTCAGACAATAAGCCTAATAAAACTTGTTCTGATCCAACATGGTTGTGTGCCATTCTTCTGGATTCTTCCTGAGAAAGCATAACAACTCGTATAGCTTTCTCAGTGAACCTTTCGAACATTGTAATTGTTCGTAAAGATAAGGGTTTAAGCGTCTATTTCCTGATATTAATTAAATATAAATAATTGCACTAAATACTAATTATTAACCACTATACATTCAGTTGTTAAAATCATAGCGGCGATTGATGTAGCATTTTGTAATGCCGAACGGGTTACCTTAGCAGGGTCTATAATACCAAGCTCATACATATCGCCGAACTTTTCATTAGCTGCATTATACCCAATATTAAAACTTTGCTCTTGTATCTGCTCGATTACAATCGCACTGTTTTTTCCTCCATTTTCAACAATACGGGATAAAGGTGCAATAATCGCCTTTGCAATTATTAAGGCACCAACTAATTCATCATCCTTCAAATACATCTTAGCCCAGTGTTTTAAACTTTCCGAAAGATGTATAAAAGTTGTACCACCACCAGGTACAATACCTTCTTCGACAGCTGCTCTTGTTGCGTTTATAGCATCTTCTAAACGAAGTTTTTTATCCTTCATCTCAGTTTCAGTAACAGCTCCAACTTTAATTATTGCAACCCCACCGGATAATTTCGCAATGCGGTCTTGAATCTGCTCTTTTTGAAAAGGTTCGTCAACTAAATTTAGTTGTTTACGTAATTTTTCACAATGTTGTTGAACTTCGTTTTTAGTTCCTTCGTTAATAATTGTTGTACTTTCCTTAGTAACAATTACACGACGGGCAGTACCTAATTGTTCAAGTTGAAGATTTTCCATAGATAGACCTTTCTCTTCCGTGATGAGTTGCCCACGAGTTAAAACTCCAATGTCTTCTAGGATTGGTTTTCGACGTTGGCCAAAACCTGGGGCACGGACAGCAACCACGTTAACAATATTACGTAATTTGTTTAAAATTAGGGTAGTTAAAGCCTCTTTTTCAACGTCTGAAGCGATTATTAATAACGGTCGCTTTACTTTAGCAACTTGTTCGAGAATAGGGATTAAATCCTGTTTTACTAACGTAATTTTTTTATCTGTAAGTACAACATAACAATCTTCTAGGACGGCTTCCATCCTTTCCGGATTATTTATAAAATAAGGTGAAATAAAACCTTTTTCAAAACGCATACCTTCAGAAATTTCTAACTCAATAACCGTAGACTTGCCTTCTTCTAACGATATAACACCGTCTTTACCTACTTTATCTAACGCGTTTGCGATCATATTACCAATTTCGTTGTCATTTCCAGCGGAAATAGAAGCAACCTGTGCAATTGACTTTATGTCTTCTACAGGGCGGGAATACTCGTTAATATTAGTAGTTAAATAATTAAGGGCTTTTTCCATACCTAATTTGAGCGAAACAGGGTTTGCCCCCGAACTTAAATTTTTCATACCCTCGTGGACCATGGCATAAGCTAAAACTGTCGCAGTAGTAGTACCATCACCCGCGACATCATTAGTTTTTGATGCTGCTTGTCGAATTAACGAAACACCAGTATTTTCAATATTATTGCTTAACTCAATTTCTCGCGCAATCGATACACCGTCATTAATTATTTGAGGAGCTGAAAAACCTTTTTCTAAAACAACATTACGTCCTTTTGGACCTAAGGTAACTGAAACAGCCTCAACCATAATCTGCATGCCGTGGATTAAAACTCGACGTGCCTCTTCTTTATACAAGATTTTCTTACCAACCATTTAGTTATTTTAAAATATTAATAAAAGTGATCACTTATGCATATAAAATATATAATAAAGGGGATTAAAAGTAAAATAAGGTAAATTTTACGAAATACCAAAGATTGCATTAAATGCTAAAATTTGTTAGCTTCATGTTGTAATAGCCTGGATAGCTCAGTTGGTAGAGCAGTGGACTGAAGATCCTCGTGTCACCAGTTCGAATCTGGTTCTAGGTATTAAGCAGTACAACTAACAAAAACGTATAAAGGTCTTGAAACTCTATTTAGGAGAGGTGGCTGAGTGGTCGAAAGCGGCAGATTGCTAATCTGTTGTATATCTTTTATACCGAGGGTTCAAATCCCTTCCTCTCCTCTTGTCTACTTCCGACATTTATAATGAATAGAATATTAATTATTTTGTGCGGGCATGTAACTTAATGGATAAAGTGTTAGATTCCGGTTCTAGAGATTAAGGGTTCGAATCCCTTCATGCCTTTTATATTTTAAAATTAACATGTAAGACAGCTCTAATACAAAATTTAGAGCCGTCCAGTCGTTTTAATCCAATTTTGTGCCTCAATATAGCTATTAGGGGCTAATTTTATTGCTTGTTGCCAATACTTTCCTGCTTTATCAAAAAAGGTTTTTGCTACTTCAATATTATCACTTTCTTTAGCTTTTACTCCTTGGTAATGGTAAATGATTGCGACATTATTAAGAGCCTGTGGTAAATTTAAGTTTAATTCTAAAGCTTGATGGTAATACTCTAGAGCTCTGACATATTCTCCGTTGCTAGAATAAACTAATCCAATATTATAAAGAATATAACTGCGATCATATGGATCTTCTTCTATTTGGAGTGCTTCATAATAATTTTCTAGTGCTTCAGCATACTCACCAAGTGATTGGGCTGCTAGCCCTTCACGGTAATAAAAAAAAGCTTGCTTTTCTTGTTTACTTGCAGGAAAAGTTTTCAATAATACATCTGCAATTATCGTGAATGTATTATCTATGAAATTCTCGTTTTTTTGATTCATTTATATTGTAAATAATAAGTTCTTTTTCGTGTAACTCATCGTAATGTATTAAGAAAGAGTTAATTTGTTTCAGATTAAAGACTATACTGAGAAGTAATTTCTAACGGAGTTTTAAGTGTGAGCCAACTTATGTCCTACATTCAGTTTTTAAAAACTATCTATCAACCAGTATTTTAATTTTATTTTCTAACCCTGTAATGAGTATTTAACATCATAATAATCAATAATTATAAATTAATTTATAATTATTGATTATTATTTATAGAGTCACCCAAAACTTCACTAATATAGTGGACATTGGGGTGCGATTTGTTTTAACTTTCGTCTGGTGATACACAAGCTTGTAAATTAGTTTTACTTTTTATATCAGCTCGTAAAATTTGTACCAGTTCTAGTAACTAGTCATTTGTAAAGGTTCCTGCAAGCTTTTCAACCATCGATCTGTAAAATGCTCGATTCAAACTTATAGAGATTCTTTTTGTTCTGCGACGTTTACCCTTTTTATTGGTACTAATCCAATCATCAAGTAGAAAGTCATGAAATGTAGAAGTAGTAGTGCTTAAGCTATCGTACTCATTTCGTTTATCAACTACAATTTTTTCAATAGATTGTCTACTTATGTTAGCAAAAAGGTGGCTTATGTTTGTCGACCAAATAATTTTACGTTTTCTGTTTCTACGTTGTTTTTTTCAAAAAAATAGTGCAACTCTCTGGCTTGTTCTTTTATTTTCTTCTTAGCAAGGTCAAATTTTTGATATCTGTTTGTATCTAAATCAGGGTTGTTTTCTTTTAGATTTAGGATGCCTACGTGTTGTAATATCAGTTCGATTACTGTGTTCTTATCTACGTCACGTGTACGCTTATTAAATCTTGGATTTCGTTTAAAACTTGAGTCATGTCTGATAGACGTGTTACCTTTGTGTGAGCAAAATATGATTTCATCGTTTATAACTACTGAGGGTATCTTTTCAAAAATCTGTATGCAGTCGATCCACGTTAGTGTATCAAGTTCAGGATCTTCTACAATACTTTTTTGGTTACTTAATCGAGCCAGTATTGCGCATCGCTTGTTGCCGCTGTCTTGGGGGTCCTTGCCTAAGCAAGCAACACGGCCTGCTAGTTGGCCAAAGTGAGATTCAAACTTTGCTTTCCATTCCTTAATTTCTTGACCACTTTCAAGTAGTGGATTAAAATTTAGATCATCGGTTGACAAAAAATCGTCAAATCTGTATATAGCTAAGTTTTTTGATTTAATAGAGATGCCTACTTTTGCGACACCTCTATATAGATGTTATCGTAATCAAATTTTCAATCTCTTTTTGGGTTAACGAATAGAGATCTTCGAGACTGATGTTACTTTCTGCCAGAAACTTTTTAAAAAATGGTCCACTTTTTGAGTCATCAGACAAGAATATCTTTAGTCGTTCTAAAAAGCCGAAACTACCACTCGTAATCGTTTTAGTGTTTCGTTCCTCTACTAGATCAAATATTTGGACATATGTTCTTCGGCATGAAAGGTCTTGCCTGAGCGCACAGGTGCTTTAACGATAAAAACGGTGTTTTCTGTGTCAAATACTTTCCTAAATTCTCCTTCAAACAAACCGTAATCGGAAAATGTCTCTTTCAGATAAGTTATTTTTTTCATTATTTCTTGATCTTAATTGTTTATTTTAATATGAAAAGCTCTTGATTGAAAGAATTATTTTGTGCTATTAAATTATAAAATATTATAAATAACTTTAAAATTATTAAACTTAATTTAATGCTGATTCGTGTCATAAAGTGTTTGAATTTTCTAAAAACTTTTAGTAATAATTTATTATCGAATTTTGTAAACTTTTTTTAGTTTACCTATTCTAGGAATTAATTAATGAATATTGCCTTAATCCTGAGGAGGAATACATGTCTCAATCTGTATCAGAACGTACACGAATTAAAAGCGACCGTTACGAATCTGGGGTAATCCCGTACGCTAAAATGGGCTACTGGGATGCTGCATACTGTGTAAAACAAACGGATCTTCTTGCTTTATTCCGTATTACACCACAACACGGTGTAGACCCTGTTGAAGCAACTGCAGCCGTAGCTGGTGAGTCATCTACAGCAACATGGACTGTTGTATGGACAGATCTATTAACAGCTTGTGATGTTTATCGTGCTAAAGCTTATCGTGTAGACCCAGTACCTTCTACACCAGGACAGTACTTTGGTTATGTAGCTTACGAAATCGACCTATTTGAGGAAGGTTCATTAGCTAACATGACAGCATCTATCATTGGTAACGTTTTTGGTTTCAAAGCGCTTAAAGCTCTTCGTTTAGAAGATATGCGTATCCCATTTGCATACTTAAAAACTTTCCAAGGTCCTGCCACAGGTGTAGTTGTTGAGCGTGAGCGTATGGACAAATTTGGTCGTCCATTACTTGGTGCTACTGTTAAGCCTAAATTAGGTCTTTCTGGTAAGAACTACGGTCGTGTTGTGTTCGAAGGTCTTAAAGGTGGTTTAGACTTCCTTAAAGATGATGAAAATATTAACTCTCAAGCATTTATGCGTTGGAGAGAGCGTTTCCTTTACTGTCAAGAAGGTATTCAACGTGCCTCTGCTGCGACAGGTGAAGTTAAAGGTAGTTACCTGAACGTTACAGCTGGTACTATGGAAAACGTTTATGAGCGTGCTGAGTATGCTAAAGAGCTTGGAAGTATCATTATTATGATTGACCTTGTTATGGGTTACACAGCGATTCAATCGATTGCTCTTTGGGCTCGTAACAATGACATGATCCTTCACTTACACCGTGCAGGTAACTCTACATACGCGCGTCAAAAGAACCACGGTATTAACTTCCGTGTAATTTGTAAGTGGATGCGTATGGCTGGTGTTGACCATATTCATGCGGGTACAGTTGTAGGTAAGTTAGAGGGTGACCCTCTAATGGTTAAAGGTTTCTATAACACATTACTTGATGTTAAGACTTTTGCTAACCTTCCACAAGGTATCTTCTTCGCACAAGATTGGGCTTCTTTACGTAAGTGTATGCCAGTAGCTTCTGGTGGTATTCACTGTGGTCAAATGCACCAATTACTTAACTACTTAGGTGACGACGTAGTTCTACAGTTTGGTGGTGGTACAATTGGACACCCTGATGGTATCCAGGCTGGTGCTACTGCAAACCGTGTTGCGTTAGAAAGTATGGTACTGGCTCGTAATGAGGGTCGTGATTATCTTACTGAAGGTCCAGAAATTTTACAAACTGCTGCTAAACTTTGTGGTCCTCTACAAACTGCTTTAGATCTTTGGAAAGGTATTAGTTTCAACTATGCGTCAACTGACACATCTGATTTCTCTGATACTGCTACAGCAAACGTATAAGATAATTAACTTAATATAAATATAAGGAGTTTTGAATAGTGAGACTTACACAAGGTGCTTTTTCATTTTTACCAGATTTAACTGACGAGCAAATTAATAAGCAAGTTCAGTACTGTATCGAGAAAGGTTGGGCGGTTAATATTGAGTGGACTGATGATCCACACCCACGTAATACTTACTGGGATTTATGGGGTTTACCTCTATTTGATATTAAAGATCCAGCTGCTGTAATGTTTGAACTTGCGGAGTGTCGTAAGGCAAATCCAACAGGATACATTAAAATGCAGGCTTTCGATGCATCAATTGGTACAGAAAGTTGTGTACACTCTTTTATTGTACAACGTCCAGCTTTTGAGCCTGGTTTCATGTTACAACGTATGGAGCATGAAGGTCGTTTCATTCGATACACAATTGTATCTTATGCAACACAAGCCGCTGCTGCTGGTCAACGTTACTAATCAATTTAAAAATAAACCTACAAAACAAATGTTTTGTAGGTTTATTCAAATTAATTTAATTGTATAAAAGATATGCTTACGAAAACTCTCATTTCTATTGGAATCGGCTTAGTAATTGGATTCTCCCCATTACGTGATTCGCGTGTAGTTAACATTATAATCGCAATTACAGGGGGTTAAGAAGATGTTGACGGATTATTTAAGCTATCTATTTCCGAGTGGTCGAATAGTAAAACTCGTAAAAGCCGGTATCAATGTCACTAATTCAAGTAATCCGATGTAAGTCGGTACAAATATTACCCTTACACTATTGGATTGTTGCCTACCACCGCCTCTGCGATTAGTCGCTCACTGTGCCGTAGCGTCCCCCATGATAGTTGTCTCGCTAGTGAGTCCAAATCCAATTACGATTGGTTCAACTATTCATATGCTCAGTGAAATTTATGATAATTGTTAGAGAGTAAAAAAACTGTTATTTCTAATGGAATTGGAGTACTAATTGGACTATCACGATTACGTAATTCTGGTTTAGCGAAAACTATAATCACAATTACTGGAGGTTAAAGAAATGTTTACGGATTATTTAACTTATCTTTTTTCTGGTAGTAGGGTATTAAAACTTGTAAAAAATGGTGTAAATATAACTAATTCCACTAATACGCTGCAAGTAAGTACGAATATTACTTTAACGGTATTAGATTGTTGCGCACCACCACTTTGATTAGCAGCCCATTGTGTTGGAGCTGGATCCGTAATAGTTGCCTCGCTAGTAAGCTCAAATCTAGTTACGATTGGTTCGGCTATTCATTTGGTTAGTGAGATTTATGATAATTGTTAATATACAGATTTATTGTATTAGTTAAAAGTCTTACTTTTTTCCTAGAAAAGCGGACCGATACTTGACCCTGATAATTTTCTAATTTTTTCATTGAAAGTGACATATTCTTCGTGGATATAATGCCACTGTCTGGGGAGGGGTTAAAGAAGCTGAAAAAGCTAGAAAAATTTTTAAAACAGGTCTTTCTGGAGCCGACGTTGTAGTCGGAACGAGTTATGCGCTTGAAGATTTTGCCTGTAATGACATCGTTTGCGGTACTCTTGACATAGTTGGGTCCGTTTTAAGTGAGTAGGGTTAGTGTTGGGTAATATTCCGCCCACTTCCCATTTAACTACCGTAACTGGTTCTATGACTGTTGGATGTCGCTTGGTTAGATATTATTACAAAACTTATGGTACGTTTTGGGGATGCACTGTTGCTACCGGCCAAGGAATTAAAGAAGCCATAAAATTTACTGTTAATAAATAGTTAGTCTTATAGGTCTAGGTCGCCTCCGTGAAAGGGAGGTGTCCTAAGCCTCTAGGCGATGGGGGCTTAATGTGATACTGTATTTTCTCTTTAAGATTATAAAGTAAAACATATACTTATATCTTTTGTCCAATGTAAAGATTTAAAAAAAAAAGAATTTCCTTTTATTATAAAAACGTGCTAAATTTGATAATTCATTCTAGAGTTAAAGGTTTCAACCATTTATTTGATCAAATTACTTTTTCGTGGTGAAGTACCAATAGGTGTGCTGAGCAACTAATCTTTTCTTCCATGATTATTTAAACTAGAGTAAAATTGTTGTTTTTACTCTAGTTTCTATTATTTTTTAAAAATTAAAATTAAGTTAAATTTCAAATACTTCACGGAACACTTGGTTAACTTTATCACCTGAATCAATAGTTTCTAATGGGTCCTTTCTTAGTCTATGACGTAAGCATAAAGTGATTACTTTTTCAATGTCCTCAACCGTAACTTCTTTTCTTTTATGGATAGCTGCATAAGCCTTAGCTGCTCGGTTTGTTACGATGTCGCCGCGTAAACCGTCAACGTTTAAGACACTACAAACTTCAGAAACTTTTACTCTTAAATCATAGTCAATACTTACCTCTGGAAGAAACTCTTGCGCTTCAACAATTTCTTTAGCTAATTTTTCCTGTTCCGTCTGATATTTGTTAAACCACTCTTGTGGATTAAAATCAAATGATGTACGTTCTTCGACAATTTTAACACGTAAAATTGGATCACGGACTGTTCTAATTTCGGCGTGCATCCCAAAACGATCTAATAATTGTGGTCTTAATTCCCCTTCTTCGGGGTTACCAGAGCCGACAAGAACGAACCTTGCAGGGTGACGGATTGATATACCTTCCCTTTCAACTGTATTCCAACCTGATGCTGCAGAATCTAAAAGGATATCAACTAAATGGTCATCTAACAAATTAACCTCATCAACATACAGTAATCCACGGTTTGCCTTTGCAAGTAAGCCTGGTTCAAAAGCTTTTACACCTTCCATTAAGGCTTTTTCAATATCAATAGTACCACATACTCTATCTTCAGTTGCCCCCAACGGTAGGTCGACCATAGGTAAGTTTATGTTGTCCTTCTCTAACACCTCACCATTTTGTACTTTATTTACTATCTCAGTACTCATAAGTTCAAAATCAGTTGGGTGAGAGTTAAAAGGATCATCCTTAACTATTTCAATCTCAGGTAATAAATCAGCGATTGCCCGTATAGTCGTAGATTTACCAGTACCACGGTCCCCCATAATCATTACACCCCCAATCTTCGGGTCAATAACGTTTAGCTGTAGGGCTAGTTTCATTTCTTCTTGACCAACTATCGCTGTAAAAGGAAATATTGGGAATGTCGTTTGTTTATTCATTATTTTAAAATATTTTTACAATTTAATTATACCAACAGATGAGAATTAGTTTTATTAAGTTAAATAATACAGTAGAAGTTAAGTTAAGAAAAGTTTAAATATTCAAGTGAATTATTTTTAGTTAACCTTAAAATTAAGCAGTTCCTACTATTATTATCCATGTTTAAGGTAAAATTGTAGTCTGATGTGGAATGATAAATAGTTTGGTATTCAGATTAAGTATTTAATTTTTCTAGGCTTAGTAGGAATCGAACCTACATCAAGAACTTAGAAGGTTCTTGTCCTAATCCGTTAGACGATAAGCCCTTAAAATAGATAGATCATAGAACATATTACATCATAAAAAAATAATTAGTTTCCAGTTAAAATATTTAAATAGTTTATTAAGTAGATATTCTGTTATCCCTGTATCCAAAAATTTTTAAGTTTTAACTTTAAATTACATCTGACTGGACTTGAACCAGTGTAGAACGGATTATGAGTCCGGTGCCTAACCCCTCGGCCACAGATGCGCTAAAATGGAACTGGTGGGAATCGAACC
>Ga0209557_1000910_pt1 | contig 16874 bp, 6 predicted proteins | sample SaaInlV_120m_DNA_4_FD_184672 | JGI IMG/M metagenome (GOLD analysis project Ga0209557, IMG submission 184672) | Marine microbial communities from expanding oxygen minimum zones in the Saanich Inlet - Saanich Inlet SI074_LV_10m_DNA (SPAdes) (version 2) | ecosystem: Environmental > Aquatic > Marine... | reverse complement strand
CTCTGCTGTAGATCCTACAAACATAGCATTGTTGGTAACCTTGGATGGACCTTTCTTATCCTCGTCAAGATCCTTCATCTTCTTATGAAGGTCAGCAAGTTTGTCTGTCATGTCTGCAACGTGCTTCATTGCCGCTACAGCGACTTCATACGCTCTCGGGTGCCCTGACTCCTGAGCGACCTCTAACGCCCCGTTAACCGCCTCCTGACCCTTGTCTATGAGGGAGTATAATTCTGTTCGTGTATATCTGTAATCTTTTTCACGATCTTCAGCATCAACCTTGGGTGGTTGTGGTTTGGATGGTTTAGATTCCTCAACAACTTCAGCACTAATGTTGAGGATTTCCTCCATGTTATCTTCTAGGTTCATAAGTAATTAATCCCTTCATTAAATCCAAAATCATCATCTGCTGTTAGTAATGCATCATCAGCAGCATCTATATTGCCATCGTTATTGATATCTTCTTTTGCTTTTGGTGAATAAGTTCTTTCAATGTTTCTTTTATTGACAGCAAGATCACCAACAGATTCATATACAATTGCTTTTCTGATGACATCAGATTGAGTATATGGACCATAGAAATAAGTCTTCGCAGTAAAGTTCATTGTGTAAACTATGAATCTTCTGTTCATGAAACTATCATCCCATTCATCCTCATAAGAAATATTATTCAATATAAAAGCAACATCTTTTTTTTCATCCATGTCTGGAATCATATTAATTGTTACTGAAAATGCTGGTTGAAAATATGGTAAAATTTGTTCAATTATTTGTAGAGCATCATCTTGAGATTTGGCAATAGCTCCTAATTCAAAACTCATATTGTAAGGAACAGGAACATATTGAACTTTGACTTCATTACCATTATCATCAATGATGTTTCTGTATTTTTGAATTGGTGATGTTTTACGGGTAGGATCATAATCAATGCCTGTCATCTCAAAGTAAAGACGTGGTATCGTTAACGATACTTTTCTATCTACATCTGGATTTTGTTCTAGACGAGTTAGAAACTTTTGTTTTGGACCATATGCCAAAGGAACTTTTTCTTCCTCTAAAACATTACTTGTTTCTGGATCAATCTTCTTCAATGTAATATTGTTGAAGAGAGTTCCAAAAGCAATAATATTTTTACGAGTAATTTCGTTATAAAAATGTGATCCTAACATTAGAAGCTACCTGTCTTATTTCCAAATTCTCCAAATGGATTACCTTCTGTCCAGTCGATAATTTCATCAGCAGAATCTTCGATCACTCTGTTTTGATCGTAGTTACTGTTGGTATTATTTAGAGTGTCATAAGATTCTGGACTCCACTGAGCACCTGAAGTTAATCCTGTGATTACTTCAGCAGTAGTAAATGTTCCTGTTCTATTAATAACTTGCAGATCTCTAGTTGCACTATCCCAAGATTTAACTTCTGCTCTGTTATCTTTAGGTGAATAATCAACAGCAACATTAGGAGCAGATGTATATCCATTACCACCATTAGTGATAAGGATACTTGTAACAAGACCAGACGAACTGACAGTTGCAGTTCCTATAGCACCTGTTCCACCTCCTCCTGAGATAGTAACTGTGGGTGGCAATGCTGGATTATAATGAAGTCCGCTATCAGTAATAGTGATACCGTCTATAGCATCACCATCTGTTGTTGCAGTTGCTTTAGCAAGAAACTCATCTCCGGCAACTTCTTCCCCAACTATAAAGTCTCCTATTCCACCAGGATCCATAACTAGTTTAATTGCACTGGAGAATATAGTTTCAATCTCGTCAATTTCTTCAATGCCAGTATCAATATTATCACTACCAATTTCATAAATTTCGGCAGTCATGGTATAATATTGTATTTTTCCAAACTGGTAGAAAGGTTGCTCTCTTTCTACAAATTTAATTTCGTATAAGTCTTTTGTTAATGGAAAATATAATAAGTCTCCTTCATTAGGTCTTCCATTAACAGTCAGACTATAACCAGTAGACGCTTCATCCCATCGTCTAGTTGACACTCTAAACTTTACTTCATCAGTAATTCTAAGACCAAACTTACTGATAAATTCTGAAGTGTCACCAAAACCTTCTACATTTTGTAAAAGCATTTCAATTTGAAATTGACTTTCGTATTTTGAATAGATGATATCATCAAGGGTGTAGTCTTGCAGAATAGTTCTTGGCATATAATAAATGTCAGAACCAAACAGTTTAATCTGTTCGTCTACAAGATCTTGGTAGAGCCCTTGCTCACCAGAATCTCCTTGGTAATACGTTGGAAAATAGGGACTGGTAGGCATTTTATCCGATCATATCCATAGGTGGTAATGCATACTTACTGAGAACTTCTGATTCAATTTTCTCAATTTCTGCTAGTGCGTCTGTATATAATTCTCTACCATTAAGGGTGATACCACCAGGTAGTTGAACATTGTTATATTTAATTAAATTCATACCCCACTGTCTCTTCATAAGAGAAGTAGCATATTTCTTGACAAACATATCATTATTCATCTCGGTAGCATCTGTAGGATCAATCATCCTATGTGCCTCAATAACAAGAAATCTATCTTCATTGAGAAATGTTTTATTGATGTCAAGATATAAACGATCACGACGCTGTGTATATCTAAATTGCTGGAACGAACCATTATTCAGAATCATATCTAGAGTTTCTAGATACTGTTTGTTCATAAAGTAGTTGACAATATCAAGAGATCCAAATGCATATAGATCATTCAGAAACATTTGATACTCAACACCAAAAAGATTGGATCTAATTGAGTTACTGACTAGACCATAAACTTTACTGATACCAACAATATGATCTGGAATAGGAATATAGTTAGTAGACTCTTCCCAGTTTGTTGTTCCAGATGATGTTGTTACTTTACTATCAAAACGAGTTATATCTTCAGCAGTAATTTCGTGTCTTAAATATGCACGCTCCATACCGTTGTAGCAGTTCTCTTGGAAGAACTGATACGTGTCATCAATAACATTATTTACTTGCTCGTCATCGATATTGACTTGTAATACAGGCTCACCAAGTTGCCTCTTACAATATGTGATAAGATCAGCTCTTGAATTTGGAGACGCCATTACACACAAAAAATCCCTTCTTACCTATTTAGGAAGAAGGGATTTGAGAGTTATTATTCTACTACTTCAGTAAGTGATGTTTCGGGTGGAGTATCTGCATCTTCGGGTTTAGAATCTTCATATAAAATTGATAGAGTTTCCAAACCACCAAGAAGTTTAGTGCGATACTCGTTTGCTTTTGTGAGATTTTGTTGTAGTTCGTCAATTTGCTTCTCTGCGTCAGCAAGTTGCTTTTCAAAATTTTCTTTAAGTTGTGTCGAATCCATAGTTAGAATTGCAATTCAGTCAATGATATTTATATTGATTATAAATCATATTTTTTATCGTGTCAACCCAACCTTGTTTTAAGATCTTCAATTTGTGCTTGCTGTTCTTTTATTGCCTCGACAAGCAGACCAACAATTTTTCCATATCCAATAGATTTCATTTTATCACCTTCCCACATGTAATCGGTTTCTTCAACAACTTGTGGTAAAATTTGTTCTACTTCTTGAGCAATCAAACCAATTTCTTCTTGATTCTCTTTATCAATTCTATTGAATATGGCACCTCTCATATTCATAACTTTAGATAAAGCATCTGGAATATTTCTAATATTTTCTTTTAGTCTAGCATCAGAACCTTCTGATAGTGTTCCTGGAAGTGATCCATTTCCAGAACTATTGCAGAAGGTTCCAGTTCTTAATACTCTACCATTATTAATCCAGTTTCCGCTGGAAGAATAAACGACAATACCATTTTCTGCAAGATTAAAAACTGATTCTCCAGTGATGTTAGGTGGGTGAGTTGGATCTCCATCATTAATATAATTTATAGATTCTCCAGCAGCAATAATTAATTCTTGTCCACCAGTAAAACAAGAAATTCTATTTGCTTTAAGTGTTGCAGTTTCACCATTTAATTCTAGATTACCATCAATTCTACTATCAGTGCAACCTGATAACCAAATTCCACGTTTTGTTGTGATAATACTTTCTGTTGGTGGATCAGCAGCTGCGTTATTAGAACCAGTTGCAAATGAACCAGAAAATAGATATCCAGTGGACATTGTTCCACCATCTGCTCTTAGATAAGCATGGAATCCACGCGCAGTATTAACAACTGTTCTGTGAGCAGATGTATTTTCTCCAGCTCTTAGATATACATAGCATCCACGCATATCATTTGTTCTTGCTGTGCCTCTATTAGTCATGTATGCATAGAAACCATATCCTCTTGCAGCATATCCAGCGGAATCATTATATAAACCGTTTCTTATTTCAGAATAATATCCATATTGACTGTTAACTCTACCATTACGGTAGATGCGATTATACATGTTAACGCCAGACAGGTTTGGCATATATGCGCCATAAAGATTATATGAGTGTCCTCTATATGACTGACCAGTTCCTGTATAAGAAGCAGCATATTGCTGCATATTGTTATTACCAGTTCTGGTATAATTAAATGTAGTATGTGTTGGGCAATAATCAGACCATCCCATTGACTGGTTACCAGCACCAATATCATACTGCTCTCTATACATGTAGTGATTAGATGAATAGTCACGATATACTCTTAAGAAACCTTGATTTGTTGTATCTGGATATGTAGTATTATTGGAATAGTTACCGCCAATTGTTAGTGTTCTTGCTGGATTTGCTGCATCCGTTTTAAATCTCCAAGTCCTTAACCAGTTCCAACTTACACTTTGTGATGTAGTAGCACCTCCACAATCTCTAATTGCAGTTCTGATCCACATAGCACGACAAGAACCGCCAGACGCAGTTGCTCCAGCAGTCCAATTGCTACCATTAACTCTTAATCTTAATCTCCTATCTCCTTGAATTCTGTAAATACTATGACCGCCATCAAGACCACCACCAACACCAGATAAGAAAATACCAGTTCCATATTCAATGTCGTGATCTTCACCTGAAGCATTCTGTCCTAGAGTAACGTAAACATTATATGTGGAATAATTTCCTGCTGAGTTTGGTGTAGGAGCAGTTGTTGGCCAACCAGTTACATTAGTAATTGGGAATGGACCATAAATTTGGGAAATGTTCTCTGTTAATGTTAATACAGTAGGAGTTCCAGATGTTGCAACACCTGTGCTATTATTAATACTACCATTGTTTCCAGTAATACTAGCGATAGCAAACTCTTTGTTGTGCATCCTAGGACTTAATCTAAGACTATTCAAAGAGGGGTTATCTACATTATTAAGACGATAAACAAGAGTATTGTATTTGAGGTAGTTACTTCTCCATGTAGTTAATGGTTTGTAATCAACATATCCAACATCTCTAAAAACACCAGTTGAACTCATGGTGTCATAACTGGTAGATGAAATCCACTTCCAGCTACTATTAATATTTGAATCCCATAATCCAATATGTCCTGGTTTTGATGGTGACTCATCACCCTGAGTATCTCTAATTCTGATACCACCATCAACTTCTAAGACTGATCTACTATCATTTCCATTAACAATGTCTCTATTGATGTTTACTCTTTCTACAGATGCACTTAGGAGATTCTCAGTGCCGCCTGGACGTATTCTTACATATGCAGAAGCAGATCCCTGAACTTGGAATGTTTCATGGACATCTCCTTCTGCATCTGCTGGAGTTGCAATACCACTAAATGGAGTTCCATTATTATCAGATCTCATGAAGAATTTTGAGATCCACTGACCACCAGTAGTTCCTAACTGATAACCTTCTGATGGTTGGTTGTTTGAATATGTAATTGGTCTAATATCGACCATACTACCTGGATTATTTGTGGCAAGACCAAGATCTCCGTCAGCAGTCAGAGACATTCTCAGTTGATTTGTTCCGAGATTAGTCTCATTATCTTCACTATCACCAGTATAAAAATCTAGTCTCTGCCCAACACCACTTACATTAACAGATCCAAAACCAACTGAATATCTTGGGTTTGTTTCATCTGGAAGTGTAATAGCAGGAGCGTTTCCATCTGGTTTTACATGAAATCTACTTACAGATTTTTTAGTTCCTACTGAAGTAGATCCTGAGAATGGAGATAGCAATACTGTGCCATCTACATTATATGCTAAAACAGGAATACCAGACTCGTCTGTTATAGCAAAAGTTTCATTCGCTGATAAATTATTATCAAGATTAGAAAGCAGTCCAGCACCACCCTCATATGATAATGAGTTATCATCTTCTACCAGGAGTTTGATTGGGGCATTGTTAAATCCAACAAACGAAATCTCTGGTTTCGGATCGGCGTCATTACTAGGTGTTATAAGAATATCCTTATCAGAATTTGCCATCTTGCTTTATAACTGTTTCTTTATTGAGTATTTATCAATCAAAGACCATACCTTGCTTTTTGAGCATTGTAATTGCGTTTGATTTCATCAGATGTAAGTGTTTTACCATCATAAAATTTGATGCTCTTGATATAACCAGAGAAATTACTGGTTGGACCAATTGAAGATCCAACTGATGTTGATTCTGAACCATTACCAATAATTCCATATCTTGGAGTTTCAGTAGTGTCTTGACCACTAATTGGACCATATGCTGCAGTTGTTGTTCCTATAATTTCTCCATCGATGAAGAAATCGATTTGAGAAGATGTGAATGCAACTCCAACTTGATGCCAAGCATCATCTCTCAAGTTAGGAGAATTTGGAGCTGCAATATCAAAAGACGTAAAGGTTCCTCCAGAACCTGCTGTAAATGAGAAACACAACAGGCCATCTGATGCAGGAGCAATTAGTGCATCTAATCCAATACCAAATCTAAATACAGAACTTCTATCAAACGAAAGAATAATTCTTTCGTCACTTGTGTGGGTAGTTGCGGCAGAACTATTTTTTACCCATGCTTCTAGAGTCATATTATTAATTTGATCACTTGAACCAGTTACATAATTAATATCCTCTACTGTAAGACAATCTGAGTTTGCATCATTTGGAAAAAATAAAGCATCTTCTCCAGTATTGTAAGTAATATTGGTAGTATTTCTTGCTCCTCCAACTGTGTTTGTGGCAAAGTTATGCCACTCACCATCAGTATTATTCCACCCAAGTGGATTACCAGAATCAAAATGTAGTGTTAGATTTTCTGTAATAATTTTAGGTCCTATTGTAAGTCCCATATCATTCCTCCGTTAGTTCTACTTCTGTTTGTAACTTGTCAATATCCTTACGCTCTGCCTGGATGAAGTAGAACGAAGCTCCACCACCTATGTATACTTTATTATCTTCAATTCTATCTACCCATGAATTGTGATTACCGATTGGGGTAAGTTGAACCGTGATACTATTTGCATCGACCAATTCAGTCCAGTATTCTGGAAGTTCAACGATATCATCTCTAGTTTTACCACGGACATATACGCCATGCTCAGGACCCTCAAGTGATCCATAAACGAGATGATAATTTTCTTTGGTTGGGTGATCAATTACGAAGGACTTGCTGGTTGCAGCAAGAGTTCCTTCAACCTTGAGTTTATAACTTGAGGTTGGAGCTGCTTCTCCAATTACAGTATCTCCATCTTTGTTGATTTGCATCAACTGAGTTACTGCAGCACTACTTGCTTCTCTACCAACAAAGAAGTATGCACTATCATTTTCGGAAATATGCAGTCTTACCTGACCAGGATAATCTGCATCATTATTCTTAGCAAGAATAAGTTTGGAATCAAATGAGTTGTCTAAAGTTGAATCTGCCAACAACGTAATTCTTGTTCCAGCAGTAGTAATAGTAGATTCACTATTGGCAGAGAATTCAAAGTAACCAGATAGAGTTAGTTTTGCCTGCTCATTACCTTGACGGGTTGGAGCAGCACCACCTGGTCCATCTGGATCTACTAAAGTTTGCTCAAGACGCATAAGTTCGCGTCGTGACTCTGCTGGAGTGTAAACAGTCCAGACATGATATTCATCTCCATTATCTTGAGTGTAGTATTCGAGGTATGAATTTGTATCGGTATCGCCATCATTCTTGAAGAAGATGCCAGCACCATCAGTGTTCATTGTCCACTTGACGCCAGTGTTAGACTGATTGAACTGGAGATCCCCAGACATTGTATCACCAGACTTCAGAACGTTAAGTGATGCAGCACCTCTTAAACTTGCAATAACAGTATTGAAAGAAACATTACCACCAGGATCTCTTAGGACACCTTTGCTATTTGCATTTGTGTCATATGAATCTGGATCTGTGTAGGTATAATCAATTCCATCTATAGTTACGGTTCCAGATAGATGTGTGGGAGCAGTTAGTCCTGCTGTTTGTCCAGCACCTGAGGATGTAATAGTATAGATTTTATCTTGGTCAACAGAAACACGATCCCCTTCACTGTATAGAGCAGATGCTACCCATGCCGCTGGGTAGAAGATACCAGGAATAAATTGAACATTACCTGCGTGCCATACTGCTTGACCATCGACTTGTAACTCGGTACAATCAATGTTCATATTACCGGTTCCACTGGTGGTAGTGCCACCAGTAACAGTCATAGCAACATCATACCCAAAAACATCAGTAAATGTATTACCGCTAGATAGAAATCTAATAGAAGGTGATGTAATCTGAGATTGATTTCCTAAAAGATAGAAAGGATTTCCAGTATTGTCTACAGTCAGATTGTGCTTAGATAAACTATAGTCAGAATTTTTAGTAATACTCCAGTCAGAAATATTATAGTATGTTGCTGGTCTTACTGCATTACCAAGTTTGACAATATTTTCATCCAAAACACCAGAAACTAGTTCTGCAGTAACTATGGTCCAAGGATTTGTAACTTTTCTTACAAACTCTAAGTTACTAACAGTTCCTCCAACATGATTTGGTGGAGTAGTTCCAGAATTTGAAATTGCTGCAGTAGAACGGTAGATATTATATCCATATTGAATAAGTCTATCATTTACATAAGCAGCATTTTCTTCCCAATAGAAATCAGACTCTTCAGTATTTACAGTATAGTTAATAACACTAATTGTTCCTTGATTAACATTAGTAACAGTGTAAAGATTTAGTCTTACTTCTCCAGCAGCAATTTGTGTGTTTAATTCATCTAGTTCAGTTGTATTAGCAAATCCTTCGAGATATAGGTCATAGAATAGACCTTTGTTTATAGTTTGTGAATCAGGATTTGGAGAAGTAACTCTAATTCTGTTGTTAAAATCTTTTTGCGATAGATGATCTGGAAGTCTTCTATTGCTTAAAGTTCCAGAGTTTGTATTGAGTGCATTTGTTACCCAAGACAATTCTCTATCATCTAGTTGGTCAGCATTGAGTCCGCTAAATGGACCATCGTTACCTGCGGACCACATTTTCTTATATGTGTTCCAGTTACCAGTTGCTGTTGAAGCAATTGTTGCAACAATTCTTGCATTAGTATAACCAATAAAGGTAAACTCTGCTGTTCCTCCAGTTGCAGTAGCAGCACCAGATTCATGCTGTGGTGGATCGTTTGAATTTGTTCCAGAACTACCTGCTAGAGTTACTTGATAAATGAATCCTCTTGCATCTGTGTTACCAACGTAAATAATATCATTAAACGAATAATTTACATTTGCTTCCCAATGAGTATATCTGGTCCTACCATTATCTAAACCAAAATAAGATTCTGGTAGTATTACTACAAATGTTCCTGAAGCACTTCCAGATTCATCGTAACCATTACCACTATCTGTCATGGTAACAGAAGAAATATTTCCAGTGTTATTAACAACAATCGTTGCTTTTAGACCGGATCCTTCTCCACCACCAAGAGGAACGTCTTCATATGTTCCTTGGATATATCCATTACCACCATCAGAAAGAGTCAATGCAGAAACAAAGTTTCCACCTGTTCCTCTAATAAACAAGTTATTGTTGTCACTAAATGCTAAACCATTGACAGCACCACTACTGAAATCTGTAGCAGAAGATCTTGGTCTTCTGAATGTCAAGTTTTGATGCTGTGTTCCTCCATCATCTAGGAATTGATATTTTAAATTAGTTTCGGGAATACTAGTAACTGTTAGGTTATTTTTGTATGCATATTGTGCTCCTTCTGGAATTGCTTGTGGTTGAGTATTAACAGTTTTGGTGTCAACAATTTCAAGTAGACCTGCAGAACCTGCAGATCCAGTGATGTTAATCTCGTAGTCTTCTCCACTTTCTAACTTAGTAGGTCCGACAGATCCATCGATGAAATTGACACCATTTTGATAATATAGACCTTCCTGACCATCAAGTTTGTCTGCATCTAAACCGACACCATCACCTTCTTTAATTTGAATTCCCCCATCAGAGAAGAAATCAAACTGTTCTTTCCAAACTCTTACAACACCAACCGTGCTGAAATCGTTTGCTGCAACAGTATTTCCACTTAGTCTCTTGATGTCAACATCAACAGTTCCAAAGTTAAGTTGTCTTGTGGCAAGTTTTGCTAGTAAGTCTGCATCATCACCAGTTCCACCTTGCAGAACAGTAATTGATGATGGTAGTGGGGAAACATCAAAGTCGGTATCATAACCAACACCACCATCGGTAATTGTTACTCTAGCGACAACACCATCAGAAACAGTAGCAGTTGCTGTAGCACTTGCACCTGCACCACCAACAGAAGTAAATATTACTTGTAAACCTTGTGCAATACCGTTGCCACCATCGAGAATATAAACTTCGGTAACTACACCTGCGCTAATTTCAGAGATTGCTCTTGGACCATTTACTGGTGCTCCCAGAGAATCTTCAAATGAAACTGTTGGTGGTTTTAAGTATCCACCACCACCATTGGTGACATCAATTTTTTGAACTACTCCATCAGCAATAATGAAGTTTGCTGTTGCACCCGATGAACCTGCGTTTGGATTTCCAGCACCTGACTGAGCACCAAGCAACACGGAATCAGAGTAAGTTCCTGTTTGATATTCAGAACCACCATCTTTGATGTAAACTTGCTCAATGTAAGAACCTCTACTGAACTGAGATCCTAGAAGAATAGGAGTATCATTATCAGCAACTCTTAAAAATTGAGTAACTGGTGTGTATTTTTGATCACCACGTAAGAATGAATTGGAGTTTGCTGGGAAATTTGTATCAGCAATACCCAATCTTGCTGTAGAAATTGTTCCTGTTGTAATAAAAGAAGCATCAATATTTGAAGATGTTAACTGAACCCAGTTATTAACATTCTGTGCAGAAGTATTAACTGCATCAGTAATAGCAACAGTAAATGGTTGATTATTTCCAAGTGAAAATGTAAAATCTGTAATTGTATCACCACTGTTTACTTTGATATTATTTTCAATGGTGATTGCAATTCTAGATCTTGCAGTTGTTGTAGCACCTGCTCCACTTCCAGTAGAATCTCCTGGATCGTTTGTGAATACAATGATTGGGTCACTGTTATATCCAGAACCAACATCTGTAAGTTCTAAAGAAGCAAGACGGTTGTTAGCAATTGTTGCAGTAGCGGTTGCTTGATCTCCAACATACAAATATGTCACATCACCATGTGTTGTAGATCCACTTGTATGTGATGGTTGTGTTGTGCTTGATATTGCAGTAGCTCTTGTAGTATAAACATTGACATTACTGGATACAGCATCTAAATGTGAATAATACTTAAGTGTAACACCGTATCCATGTGTGCCAGTTGAACTCCAAACAGTTCCAATATATTCATAGGCAAAAGAATCGCTCAGGGTTAGATTTTGTCTTAAACCAGTATGTGTTGGTTCCTTAATTGTTAGAGTATCAACAGCAGTAACTTTATATACTTCACCTGAACTATTATAGACAATATCATCAATAGCAAGTGATATACCAACTGCCCATTCAGAACTATCAACAAAAGTATATTCGACATCATCACTGATAACTACACCAGTAGTGTGTGTTGGTGGAATTGCAACGCCGCTCTGCAAAGTAGTGGCATTAGTTATAGTATAGAGATTGCTATTATTAGCAACTTGTTCGTCTGAGTATACTCTTTGACTGATCTTTGAGCTCGCTGAAGTTCCGATAAAAACACTTGGAGGAGCAGTGTAGTTACTACCAGGATCTGAGATAAACAGAGTATCAATATAACCCTTAATATAACTGGTAATAGTTCCTTGTGAAGTGGATGGAGATGCTGTAATAACATCACCATTTGAGAATGAATATTCTGCGTTAGGTGCAATTTCAAGAACTTGGAACTCAGAGTCGTTGTTCAAGATGAAGGACAGACTGATGTCTTGCTGAATTGCGATGTCACCAGCAAGTGCTCCTTCTAGAGCAAGTCTTTCTGCCTGATCAGCAACTGTAAAGACGTTGAATGGTCTTAGTGCTGGTATTTGATCGATATTAATACGACCGTTATCACCAAGTTCTACAAGTGCTCTTGGAGTTGGGTTTGTAGAATATGTCTTATTAATAAAGTTACCAAGATTATTTGTGATAAAATCTTTGACTGCTTTTTGTGTTGGTAATAGTTCATTTACAGAATCAATACCACCTAAAGTATTATCAGCAGAGAATCCTTCAATTGTAATATCTCCACCAGAAATTTTCAGGAAACTAACTTCGGAAATTTCAACCGTTCCACCAAAGGTGATGTTACCAGTTCTGTTTTCTACCTTGGCAAAATAACCAATCTTGAAGTCACCAAGTTCATCTGTTCCAGAAGAATAAACTCTTCCATATAGTTGAGAAACTTGCTCGAAATCTTTGGTTGCTATACTACCAGTCTGACCACCATTTTGAGGTAGTGCATTATAATCATTACCCGAACCTGCATATTCCCAGGTATGTGACGACGAGTTTACAATAGATGGTCTATGGAACTTGACAATCTTGTCAATTAATTTATCTCTGTTTAGAACAGTAAGATTGAAGATACCATCGTTTCTTGTTAGACCAGCAGTAACTTCAGTTTCGTTTAGAATTTCTTCAGTCAATGCATATAGAGTATTAATAGATGCAATTACATCAACACAATCTGCATAAGAATAATCCGTTCCAGTTGCATCACCGTCATCATTACTATTAGTAATGGTTTCATCTCTGTATGGAGTTTCTACCGTGTATTGTGCTATATACGGGTTTATAGTTTGATCAGCAACTTCTGCGGGTGTAGATGTATATGTAGACTTTCTTAAAAGATTATTAATTGCAAATCTACTTAAAGCAGAAGCAACACGAAATACTGCTTTTGTTGATTCTTCATATCCACCAATATGAATTACGCCACCATTTACAGCATCAACATATAATTTTGCTGCATCCCAAGTATTTGAGTTTGAATCTTGGAGTAAATCTTTCGCCCAAGATTGAACTGTTAGTCTAGTATCTCTACGGCACTTCTCGATATCTGGTTGGAATGTTAATGTTGTTCCAGAAGAAGCAACAAACTGGAAATAATCTGTATCTGTAATAAAGGGCTCACTCGCGTCACCATCTGGTTTAACGCAGATATAATAATCACCACTAATATTTTCTACAATGTCTCCAGCGTCAGGCAATGTGGACATGGACGCAGGGTCATATAATCCAAGGGATAATGTTGAGAGGTTTTGAGCAATACCAACTGATTCATCTCCAATATAAATTCCATTATTGAATAGAAGATTATATGCATCAGTATAACGATTATTATTGCCAGTAATTCTCATTACTGGAGAAACACCAGTATTAACATCTGGAGCTCCGTCAATTTCAAGTTCAACAGTAAATGGAGCACTAGCAGTAGATGCCAATACTTTGTTAATGTGGTATTCTCCACCACCAGAAACACCTTGGATGTGGTTTTCTACACCACCAACCTTCATGACGTAGTGCTCTAGAGGTCTTCCGCCAAGACCAACAACTTTAAATATAGGGCGACCAACTTCATCAAAGGTAATATTATCGATGGTGCCTTCATGAAAACTATATGCTTCATCTCTATATCCTTGCGCCCTTAGTGCATATGTTCCAAAATTTGTAGCGGAGTTAGTAACAGAAGCATAACCACCTGTATCAGCAAAAATGCCATCTTGACAGAAAATTACAAAGCAAGAAACTAACTGGGTATATCCATCTTTAATAACTTTATATCCAATACCACCAAACGAAATAATCGTAAACGCAGCAGCAACCATCGACTTACCTTGCTCAGGTAGGTTTGGTCTAGGAACGTTAGGTGTAGCGACTTTAGTTCCATCAATCTCACAACCTCCACCACCAATAAATGAAATTACTGATGAGTTAAAAATGTATGGAGATACTTCAATGATAGGCAGATCATCCCATGGATCTCTAACTGCAACAACATTACCATCTACATCAGTAAATGCGGACGATGGTAATGTTCTAGTTGGAGATAGTTCTCCATCCAAAATATCTAAAACGATATCAAACAGAGTATATACAGTAGATACTACGTTTGCACAAGCTCCATCACCAAATGTTGTCGATACTATGGGTTCGGTTCTTGTGATTGCAGTTAGATTTCCTACACCATTAGTGTCATCACCAATTGCCTGAGTTAAAATACCAAACAGAGTATTGATAGTTCCTGCTTCAGTCTGGCAAGTTAAGTATGATTGATATGCTGTTACTGCATTATTAGATACTCTTACAAATGCATGTGTAGACTGAGGTAAATGCTTCACAGAACCAGCAGTTGCACCAATAAATGTATGCTCAGATTGTGGTTCATGCTTGACAGCATTATTAGTAGCACTCACAAATTGATGTGTATACTGCTGACCTACAGGAGATGCACCAACATTTACAGTAATGTTACCAGTTTGACGTTCAATTCCATTTGTTGCTGCACTTACAAAAGTGTGAGCACCAGTGTAAGAAGAATCTCCTACATTAATTTGAAAAGTATCGGAAGTTACATTAAAGATTGATAACCAGCGACCAGATGGGTAATCATATCCAGCACGAGGATATGACTTCTGAACAGTATTGCCATCTAGATCACATGTATATGTAAGGGAACCATCAGAAATCTTAACGTAATCACCATCATTAAATCCATGACCTGCAACAGTTAGTGTTACAATGCCACTTCCAGCACTATATGGAGCATCTGTCGCTGTGTGTTGAGAAACGGCAACATCAGTAATAGTTAGAGATTGACCAGATGCAGGGTCAGATGGACGTGGATATGCATTAACACTTTGATTTCCGTCGTCAGCACATGTGAAGGAGATAGATTCATCTTCTAAAACAATACCTCTACCAGCTCCAAGACCATGCTGTCCAATAGAGAGAGTTAAATCACCAGTTGCAGCATCATAAGATGCAGTTGTTGGAGTAAAATATTGATTAGGAGCAGAAGTGCCAACATTTAAAGTGATCGTATCTGCAGATACTGCAGCAATAGGAATAGAACGACCCGCAAAAGGATCAATTCCAGGACGAGGATATGTTTTTGTAGATTGATTGTTATCCATGTCGCATGTAAACGACAAGGAATTGTCATCAATAACAACACCTTCGCCAATAGACAATGTGTGAGCACCAATAGTTAATAATAAAGTTCCTGCAGATGGACTATAAACAGCGGCAGTTGGGGTAAATGTTTGATCTGCTCCAGAAGCCCCTACATTAATAGTGAGTGTATTGGTAGTTGTATTAGTAATTTCTAAATTACTTGAATATGCAATTTGACCAGGACCAGGAAGTGCATGTTCAGTCTTGTTACCATCCATGTCACAAGTGAACACAAATGATTCTCTATCCAATCCGATGGCATTAGATGTTGTTAATCCATGAGCACTACCGAAAGTAATTACAAAATCTCCAGTAGCAGGATCATAAGTAGCATCAGTTGGAGTGAATTGACCAATTTCAACAGCATCAATTGTGATTGTTGTATCTCTGAATTGAATGAAACCATGAGATCCTTGAACCGTAATGATATTATTACTAATAATATCTACAGCAAGATCTCTTGCTTTATTGTATGCAAAAACAGATTCATCTCTTTCACCATCTTCAATAGTTCTTGAGTAAGTTACACCATTGAGTGTGTTGGTAATATAAACATTACCAGCATCATATGTTTTACTATTTCCACCATATAAAAGATCGTATGTAATTTCATCTAGGTTTGATAAAATATCATCAATACAATCTTGATTCGCAGTTCCATTTGGAGGAGTCCAAGAAGGGAACTGTTGAGTCATCAAATAAAATGCTTCATGTGCAATGAAGTTTTTATTATTTTGAATAAGTCTATATGCATCACCTGCTTTTTGAGATACCGCTTGCGTGGGATCTACGATAATTGTATTATCAGTGTATGGGGAGATAGAAGTATAAGTTCCTGCTGCAAGAATATTTCTAAGTGCTTCAATAGAAAGTTCTCTTGCTTCACGGATAGCATATTTTGTTTCTTCTAACTCTCCATCGACATAAGAAACTGCACCGCCAAGTAGATACTTTTCTCCTGCTTCTACAGACGCAGCATTTCCACCATAGAACAAATCATGTGATACATGATCAATGATCGTTTTAAGATCTCTCTTACATTTGGTAGCATCAAAACTGGTATTAGGAAATTCTGCTTGAACTCTTCCTAATGCTTCTTCTGTGACATATTCTTTATTGCGTTGAATTAAATCAACTGCATCTTGATATCTGAATGAATTAGTTTCGGTTGATGAGAATTTAAATGGTGAGTTTAGTAGTGTTGCTATAACATAGTTATCACTAGATTCTAGTGTTACTGCTGGTGGTGTATATGTAGAACTTCCACCACTAAGTCCGGTTATATCTGTTGGAGTATCTTTATATACTACAAACTTTTTACTGAAACCATCTTCAGTTTCAATACGATGAG
>Ga0209557_1000908_pt1 | contig 16890 bp, 14 predicted proteins | sample SaaInlV_120m_DNA_4_FD_184672 | JGI IMG/M metagenome (GOLD analysis project Ga0209557, IMG submission 184672) | Marine microbial communities from expanding oxygen minimum zones in the Saanich Inlet - Saanich Inlet SI074_LV_10m_DNA (SPAdes) (version 2) | ecosystem: Environmental > Aquatic > Marine... | reverse complement strand
AATCGGGGCAGGTGTCATCGCAGAATAATATGAACACTTGATTTTGACACCCTTCCAACACCCATGCGTGAGACGTATGTTGCAAGGGTACCGTTACAACCACTGGCGGTTGCAAGGGAAAGCCCAGTGTATGCTCGATTTAGCATAGCCCAAGGGGTTACTCATTTGTTTACACGGGAAAAAAGAGATTGGACTTTATTATAAAATTGCTCTTCAACAGCAGCGATCTTCTTGACCTTCTCATTCTCAGACGGTTTGTTTTCTTTCAAGATAGGAACCATGGAAGACCAAACGCCTTCGCCTTTGATTCGAGAATAAACAGCAGCGCCAATATGGGCCAATATGAGGGCAGTGCTCGCCTGGGCGGCAAACGAATGGAGGCCAAGCGCAGCTTCCATCAACAACTCATCCTCGCTCTGGTATCCTTTCGTGTACAACGCAGCAATCAACAAACCGCGAGTGGAAGTAAAATGAAGACCACGTACATTGCTTTGTGAAGTGAACGAGCCAAGTAATAATGGACGATATGAACCGGTTCTCGAGCCCCCAGGAAGGTCTTGAAGCGGCTCATGTAAGAATATCGTAAGATCACGATGACGAGGAAAACGGTAGCAAAGAGAATCTCAAACAGAAGGAGTCCATTGTCTTGAAGTTCATCCAATTCACCAATCTGTTTGGATAGCCCATAGAGATAGAGGACAATAAAACTCCAATGAATCGACCTTGCAAGCAAGGTGTGTGATGTTTGCACATTCGCTCGTTTCTGATACTTCTCAAAAGGTTATTTGATGGATGAACAAGGTCGGTTGAGGATATTGTTCAATCTTCAGTGCTTGGATAGAGTGGAGGATAGACAAAGTTAGGATTCTTGTCCTCGTCCATTTGAACCACATAGACACCAGAGACCATTTCTGAGATGAACAAATATCCGCGTGGGTCGTATTGTAATCCCCAATCAAACGGAATCATACAAGAAGCCCAACAATCAGCCATGTCGTAGCCAAGGGTTCCCTTGGGGTCTTCCATCCAAGTTGGACCCGACGGTAGGAAGTAGCCCATGGTCTTCGTTTCAGACATTTGTGCGATGGCAGGATAGCCGATTTCTGGTGCCGGAACGCCGTCAACCCACACGAGGTCTTGCCAGATGTCGCTGTGGTCGGTCACCCAGTTGCCTGCGTGGTAGTGCGTCCAGTAGACGTTGCCGTTGGTACCTGTGTCACCGTTGTGAGGGCTGTAGATGTAACCGCCTGGGATGTAGTGGTGGGGGTGTTCAGTTCCATCAGGCAGAATGCTTGAACCCGGAAGCTTCCATTTGCTCATCAAGAACGGTTTTGCAGGGTCAGTGGTATCAATGGTCCAAATGTAACCTGTGTGGTTGGTGTTGGTCCCGTATTCTGGAGCAATCATGGTTAAGTGGCGCCAGTTGATTCCAAATTCGGCATCGTTTGGACCTGTTCCACACTCGGCGTCCCATGTTTCCATTGGGTCAGTGTCCTTGGCTCCGTTGCAAAGCAGGTGGTCGTATGGCACCGCATAGTGAATCCAGCCGTTGCCGTTCAATGCACCGCTGCTACCGCCCCACTCTTCGGAAGACATGTTTGCATGTCCGCCACCATCAGGGCCGTACCAGCCATCGTCAGCGCTCGGGCATCCAAGCCATCGTCCAACCTCGTTGTCTTGAGGCCAAGTGATGCCTTCAGGGTCAGGAACTTCCGGCGGGTTTGTAACATCAACAATTCTTAGTCCAGCATCCCAATAGGAAATGTAGAGGAGTTTTTGACCGGTGATTGGATGGATATGGAACACGTTATCGTGGTTGAAAATCGAGCCACCGCAGGTTGTTTCTGGTTTTGGAGTGTATCCGCCCCAGCGAAGGATTTGGCGGCTGTCGTTTTGTTGTTCATCGGTCGCAGTTGGGTTCCAGGATTCGAAGCCGAGCGGGACATAGAAGATTTGTGTGCCTTTGTAAAAAGTTCCAGAATCACCTTCAACCATTTCTGGATAGGGGTCAGCGCCGTAGAGGAAGAGGTGGCAATCTTCAACCGCCCACAGAGGGTTTGCTGGCTCCCAATCGCAATCAACGTGCATGTCTTGATTGTGGAAGCCTGCCGGAGGGTTGTTCCACTCGGCGACCTTGATTGGTTCGTTCTTGTTGACAACGGAAATAACATCGAGGCGGTTCGCACCGCTGTTGGCGTCATCATCGGTTGGAATAGGATCCAAGTCACTGTTTGTCAATTCGTGATTGACCAAAACCCAGTTGTTGTCCGGTGTCACCTTGATGTCAATCATTCGACCAATTTCAGCGTAGTAGGTCGAGAGGAGAACGATGTTGTTTGGCTCAGAGATGTCCAAGATTTCGAATTGGTTGTACGATGAGACATAGGCATAGCAGCCACCGGTTCCGTCAGGATTCTTTACGCAATCTTCCATGAAGTTACCTTCAATAGCGATTTCTGATGAGTCGCCAGGGGTTGGTCCAACGTTCTTGAACTCAGGAGAACATGGTCGTCCCGCAACGTTGTCGAGTTCGGGTGGTGGTGCAACGTTTCCATCGCAGTTGAGGTTGTGATAATCGATGAGAAGCATGTTGTCGGTTTGTAGACGGTGTGCCAACAAGTCGGTATGGCTGTGCTGTTCGTCTTCGATTTCTACAACAGGGTCGACCCACGCTGATTCATTCGAATCGGTTTTATTATTTTCATCGCCTCCAAGAGCGAGGTATGCTGTTGCAGATAGCAAACTAATAACGACTAGACCAACGAAAGCGAAGGTGATTACTCTGTCAGCAGCATCGCTGTTTTGGAACAAAAGGCTGGATTTCATAGGACAATTCACTAAGGGGTTGTATTTTAATTCGCCCGTTGGATGACATGATTTATCTATCTGTGGCCGAGCCTTCAAAGCATGCGACAAGTCGTATTACCTCTTCTCGTATTCTGCATTTTGACCGTCGTTTCCATTGCCCCCTTACAGGCCGGCGCTCACACCGCAAGTTCATTCACCGTACTGGTCAAAGAGAGTGGTTTCTCACAATCCTCACCTGAGATTTTCCATAACGATTCGATTATTTGGTACAACACCGATAACTCATCGAATTTGACGCATCGCCTGGTTCACGACCACGATGGAGATGGCTTGTACAACGGCAGCCTGGATTGGGACTCAGGTGAGCTTCACGCCTACTGTGAAAGAGACGAAAACAATACCAAGGTCGATGCTTCATGCAACACAAATTTCATCATTGAATTTAATATCAACTGGACTGAAGGTGATTATGCATACCAAGACCTTCGTTCAGATGGATCGGTAGTAAATGCCACGATTCGATTGTTCAAGGACATGGACAGTCACAACGCCTCAACTGCACCTTCAATCGGTAGCAGTTTCGGAGTCAATGATGACGTTCCGGCAGACAACACTGATGCCAATGAAGCAATGACGCCTGAAGACGTATTATTGTACATTGCAATGGGTGCCGGAGGGGCAGCTGTCTTGCTCTTAGGGCTGCTAATTCTACGAAGACCGGAAAATTCCGATATCTCTGAATCTGAATGATTCAGAAGAGGGAAAAGCAGTTTTGCGGCAGATGGCCGTAACTTCGAATTCAACCTTGGTCAAAATTATGCATTGACTGCTTCAGCAGCCTTCTTGCGCTTTCGATTCCATTTTTTAATCCGAGGCAGTTGCCACTTGATGATTCCAGTCCAGAAAACAATGGCTACCACAGCTTGTCCTACAACCATCGTGACCCAAGGGTCATTGTCCCAGGCGTCGGTGTTTCCAGTGAAGGTAATTCGAGCGAAATAAGCAGAAATCATCATTCCAAAGAAAAGATGAACCCAACGTAAAATTGTATTCCAGTTTCTAGCCATACTTATTCCTCAGGGTTTTCTTCCTTAAATTCCTTCAATTTCGCTTCGAATTCTTCAGCTGTCAGTCCGTGCCATCCTTTGCACATACCCGTTGGTGATCGTCCACATCCGCATTTACTCATGTTATTCATTCCTCCTTGCCCATCGCATGAGGCTTTGCTATTAAGACGGAAAAGTTTCAGCGAAGAGACCATGGTATTGTGGTTGATACTTGGTTGTTGATATAGAAGGTGGAGTAGGTTGTAACATGCAACCACCAGAGCAGCAACAAACTGAGCAACAAATTCCTGTGTGTCTTCAATACAGAGGGAAGAAACTCGTCGACCTCTTAGGTAAATCGTATGTACTGGAATTACTCTACTATCTATCGTCAAATCCCGAAGCAATTCGTTTTAACAAACTGAAAAAAGAGCTTTCGATTACTGCCACGACCCTAAGTCGACGGCTGGAAGAACTTATCGAAGTCGGATTGGTTAAGCGTGAAGTTTTCGCTGAAGTCCCTGCACGGGTAGAGTACTCGAAGACAGAAAAGGGGCTTTCCCTAGGCCCTGTATTGAGAACACTCTTTACTTGGGTTGAAGAAAATAAATGATACTCTTGAAGAGCATTACGCGTTTTCCAAGAAACAGATGTTCAAAAGGAGAACCTCAATCTCAGAAACATGAAGTACTCGCTATCGATTGCCACCATTGTCCTCTTACTGCTGCTTAGTGCGGCATCAGGCGCAGCATTAACTGCCCTTACGACCTCCAATTCCTCAAGTTCAGGTGACTTTTCCATCGATGCTCAAGATGTGTACGGCGTTAATGAATACACGCTTGTTGAGATCGACGAAGGCGATAACGATGAAGAAGATGTCATCACTGAGCGACTCTTCGAGTTTATCTTCAACACCGTATCCGCAGGGGATGTTGTCTCTTGGGACTTTGGAGACGGAAACGCAGCAACCGGTGAAAGCGCCGCCCACTCGTTCGCCTCGCCGGGTCTTTACACGGTCACAGCGACCTCTACATCCGTCGATTCAATCCAAATCGACACCGTAGAAGTGGTTGTCGAAAAAATGGCAATCGTGGAGTCAGATAACATGGAATGTGTATGTGCTCCGACGGCTAAATCCACAATCATTGACTTGGTGCCGTCCAAAGGAACAGCATCGTACGAAGGCGTAGTCACCGTCGAGCATGATGGCAGCAGCGAGTCCTGTGCACTGCGCAACCCTCTGCAAGAGTGTCACGTGCGCGTTATTCTCGAACGGACCATCGATGGTTCAGTTATCGAACAAGAGATACTCTTCGACGATACCTTCCGTACCAATGAGCACAGCGTAACTTTCGAAATGATGGATGTCGAAATTGATGCTGGTGAAGGTCTTCAACTGCGGCTTGAAACGGATCAAGTCAGAGACTGGCACAAACCGAGCACATCCTGGAGCATGACCGCTCCAATCGAATGAACCGTTAAAAAATCAGTCGCAGCAAGACTTTTCAATGCTGTCTTGAGCACAGAAGCAAGTCTTTGCAGGAACAATGTCTGCCCGGGAGCTTCGTTCATTGAACAATGCCGTGACCTTAGCAAGTTCTTCGGGCGCATCACCGCGTGCTTCAAGACAAAGTTTGAGTCCTAACAGTCCCCACATGTTGTCCTTCCACAAGTCGATGTCAGCGCGATAAACGGCTTCGGCTTCTTCGTATTCACCTTGCTCATGGAGCAAAGCACCGAGGATGTGACGCACTGGTTGCATCTGGCCCCAAGGTTCGTTGTAAGCAAGGTTGAGAGAAAGGTCGACACCTCGGCGCAAATGGTCGAAGGCTGCGGTGAAGTCGGATGCTTCGCCACGAGCCTTTGCTAGGAATTGCTTACGGTATTCAATCTCGCCATCAAGAACTGCAGCGTTGACAAGCAAAATACATGGCCCATCACTTGGATCTTGGTACATCAAGTTGTTGTGGAGAACGCGCCCAGCAAGAGCAGGGTTTTCAAGTGCTTGATTGAACAAAACCTGTTCAGCTTCCGCTTCAGGGACCATACCCTTCGAGGCATAAGCAACGCCACGAGCGTAGTGTTGTGTTGCGATGGTGGATGGGAATACATCCTTATCTGAATACATAGGTTCAGCGATAATTTCGTCCCACTTACCGAATCGAATCATAACGTGCCAAGGCATGGTGACGTAGGATTCAAGGAAGATTGCACCCATTGGGATGATTCCAGCAAGCATGAATTGTACTCCTGAGTTTTCATCTCCAGCGGGCAGAGTATCGACGGCCTTACGGGCGTACTTGAGAGCAGTTTGATATTGCCCTTCGAACATTGCACACCAAACCACGAAGTGGTGGTTGTGCATTCGATAGAACTTGTAAAACTGGGAGTCATTACCGGTGAGTTCGACGTATTTATCGTCAGCTTCAACTGCAGCAATGTTACATTCAATCGCTTCTTTCCACTGTCCGACCCATGCGTCAATGTGAGATGGCATGTGGACAAGGTGGCCCATTCCTGGCATGACCGTTCGAAGGACATCGGCTGCAGGTAGAGCGCGCTCAGGGAACGGGGAAAGTTCGAGTGCGTGGCAATACAAGTGGCACATTGCAACGTGTTCCTTTGCTCCTTCGATGTTTTCAAATGCGTCTTCCATGACCTTTACCAAAAGCAAGGTGTTGTCGTCAGCAGGAGTGATTTCGCCGGTAGCGACGTTCTTGTCCCACAGCTGCCATGCTTTCAGGTTCATGAGAGCCTCGACGTAAATTGCAGCAACATCCAAGTTACCGCTGTATTTGCGGTAAAGAGGTTCCATTGCTTTGGCAAAGGCAACATTCAGTTCTGGGCTGTTACCCATATTGAGGACTGTTGGGTCTGCAGCATCACGCGCCTCAGCAGAATGGCGCTGTGCTAATGCGTCAATCAGGTCTTGCTCGAGTTCTGTACATCCATCTTTGAGGGAAACTGCGGTTTGGATAGAGTCGTGACCCGAACCAAGTCCTGGGCTCCAGTTATAGTTGGATGAGACACAGTATGCGATACCCCACCACGCCATAGCGCACTTAGGGTCAAGTTCGGTAACGTTGCTGAAACATGCAATTGCTTGTTCGTGATTGTAGTTCAGCATATGGCCGTGACCTCGGACATACATGGCCCGTGCTTCTTCATTGGCGCAGGTAATGGTTGTTGCAAAGAAATAATTTGACGCGTGGCCAAAGTCATAATCGGTTGGTGCAAGTAACATGTTTATCCCTGCTTCGTTGAAGGTATAAGCACTCTGCCTCCGATATACGGAGGCCTTAAAAGCACCCACTCCGAGAGGCTATGGAAATAGGTTTTTTTGTATCATTGCATCCCGAATCGGTCTGCTTTATCCCCGTCTTTGCCTTGGTTTCTTGTCATAAAGAACAGAACGAGGCCAGCACCGAGCAAGAGTATCGCTCCAAGGCCGGTGAGAACTGTTGTACTCAGCCCCCCTGAATCATCCGTATCTGAACTTGCTTCCTTAAGGACGATGGACGCAGTTGTCGTGTTCAATTCTCCAAATTGGTCAAGAGCTCGCAGTTGGATTTCATGTGTTCCAATCGGAGTTCCAGTTCGAACAGAAAGGAGGGCAGTGAACACCCCGTCATTTGCAACTTCATCTCCACCGTTTGTTCCATCATCGTACATTCTGACCCAAGAGGTCTGGCCAACGGGAGAAAATACCCCCATGTCAATTTGAACTCGCTCAATACCATCCGGATCGTAAATTTGAACGGAATAAGGAATTTGTTCCATACCGCTCTTTTCGATGGCAAACGGTTGAGTTGTGATTACTGGGCGGTCGTTTTGAATGGTCACGATAATGGGTACGGTAGAGGCCGATTGAATATAGTGTGGGCCGAATACAGGATGGCCTACAGAACCCTCAAGCGGAGTCCAGACGCGATGTTGGCCTGTTGCTCCAAGCGTGTCATTAGACCGCAAGAGGAGGGTTCGCTCTCCGGGAGTCATCCCAGCAGGCATGACAACCATTCCAGCCCAACTCCCAGAATCGGCACTTCCCGATAGCGCAAGTTGAGTTAATTCCCCTCCGTATTCCCTGAGGTCCAACTGCATTGAGGTGACTCCATGTCCGTCGTATGCCTGGACATTGATCACAATTGACTGACCTCGTTCAAGAGTTGAGGGTGCAATTTCGACTTGTGTAATCCGAGGTGCTTGGTTCGCGACCATGATTTGTCCAGTAGCTTGGCTCACGGCTCCAAAACTGTCTTCTGCGGTAATGTTGACATCGTACAATCCGGTTTCCAATCCAGGAACGTTGAATGAGGTGGTGAATACATCGTCTCCAATGTTAGAATCTCCGTTCAATCCTCGGTCGTTCAATTCAGTCATGCTGCCTCCAAGGGGTGTTAGGTCCACACGAACGGAGAGCACGTTCCACTCAGCATCTGGTACAGGGATTTCAATGTGGGCAGTGCTCCCACCCTCTCCTAAAACCAGACCTTCACGAAGTTCCAGTGTGCCAATACTCGGCGGGGTGTTATCATCAGCACTCACAATTTCAGGAGATAGTACCCTTTCGAGATACTGTGTTTCGTTCATGAACGCTTCTTCTCCAGAGTCACCAAAAGGAATTGCAAGAGACCGAGAAACACTTGAGACTAAACCTTGCAGTGGACCAGAGGAAACAAGAGCACCCTCCGCAGTTCCCAAGGTTCCATCATCCCCGTAAACCCCGGTCCAATCAATGACGGTCAAATTGTGTCCGTCCCGAACATCGATTCTGGTAGAACCTGCTGTAAGAGTCATCGGCAATCCTTCTTGACCGTTCAAGCGCAACATATCATTGGGCTGTAATGGAATCGGCATCAAGCCAGTTTCTCTGCCGACCGTCAAGTTACCAAGTCCACTTTCAGCCACGGGCGCGGTGGCATTGACCTGTTGAGGGCTGCGTTCAGGACGTTCATCCCCTTCCGAGGGGTCAGGGCCAGTCTCTCTCCAGACAAAACGAACGGTCTTGTTGTCCCAATCAGAGTGCACGACTTGGTAATCCCAAGTCTCGTTATGTGTCGCTCCTATTCCCGCACCATCAAAGAAATTTCCACCGTTAACGCCTGTGATGTTGAACCATGAGTCCTGATGAATGACGTTTACAGGGAAAATTTGTCCGCTTGCGTTGGCTTGTTCTCCGGTTTCTTCAATACCCCGAACGATACCAAACGTTCCTTGGACATCGCCCGAAAGCGTACCGTCAACGTGGAGGTTATCGGTCATCGTGGTTCCGTTCACCACCTTTGAGCGGATTTCAAGAATGGTTCCGTTGACGATGAGAGTTGAGTTTTCTTCAGCATCGTCAAACCCGAAGGTGCCTGAACCCCACAACTCTTCTTGTTGAAGGACACGCACACCGTCTTCCCAGCGCTCAACCTGAACGAAGCCATCCAAGGATACATCCATGCGGGTGCCTTCGTCAATCAACACAAAATCAGCCATTGCTTCCAACTGATTATGTTGCAAGACCCGAATTCCATCAATATCGTGATACTCAAAGAAGAAAACAGAAAGTTCACCGTTGATATCCAGCGATGAATTTTCATCGTCTTCCTCTAGGATGTCAAGGGAGCCCGTGGCTTCGACGGACAAGATTTCCTCAACAACTCCCATAGTCAACGACCTGTTGAGGTGTGCCTGAGAAACATTAGCACGAACCTGTGTAACTGTTCCATCGTCGTCGGTTGTAATGTTCAGTTTGCCGTATCCTTGAGCGTCAAAAAGTTGGTGGGTCAATATGCCTCCAACAACGGTTTCATTTTTCCATAACTGGGTGAACACAAGGTCAAGGTCAGTTTGGGTTCCGTCGGCAGATTCCAACGTTCTAAACGTCCCGTTGCCTAGTTCCCATGATTCAAGTTGCTGGCCTGAGCGTTCCTGCCATCCTTGGCCATCAAAGGTGAGCATGAAGCGCTGTTCGCCCTCATCGTTTTGGTAGGCTTGATCGAGACCCCAAGTTGTAGACAGCATGATTTCATGGTCGTCCATCGGTTGATTCCATACACCAACCTCAAATTGGCGTTCTACAACAATTGGTTGAGGTAGTGTCTGGCCGTTGTGCTCGCTGATGGTCACTTTCAAACCAATGTTATCCGCCCATTCCACGGATGTGTTCAAGTCGACCAAAGCCGTTCGAAGGTCGTTTTCATACCCCCACTCGAGCGACCAACTGGTCTCAAGAAGAGAGCCGTTCCTTTCATGTTCAACATCAAACTGGAAGTCGTACGAGCCGTTATCTGAAAATGTCAACATGTAAGCATGGTGGTTTGCTCCAGTTCCGTCCTCTATCCAGTTGGTTGTTATGGTGACTGAAGGAGCCATTGGAACCTGTGCTTGAATGGGCACTGATGAGAATAAAAACAGAAGCAACATACCGAAACAAAGGCCGCGGCGGTTTCGGTTCATGATTAAAACGGAGTGCTGCTCCTCTTCAAAACTTTGGGGACATTGTTTGGTCAAAGGTCCAAGATATATCCAAAAATCAAAGGCAGAACAATTGTAGCATCGCTCTTAATATTGAAGCGAGGCGTTTCTGGACCGAGTTTACCCCAAGTAATCTTCTCGTTTGGAGGAGCCCCAGAGTAGCCCCCGTAGGACGGTGATGCGTCGGTAATTTGTGCAAACCATGACCATAGTGGAACAGCCTCGCCCAAATCTTGGTTCAAGAGGGGTACGACACAAATGGGGAAGTCCCCTGCAATTCCTCCTCCAACCTGTAGGAAGGCAAGCGGTGTTGTTGTGGAGCGGTAAAACCCGATTAACTCCGTCATGTACTCAATGCCACCTTTTACGGCAGAGGTTTTGACGATTCCCTCATTGCAACGTGCTGCAAAAATGTTCCCAAGCGTCGAGTCCTCCCATCCGGGTACGAACAGTGGCAGGTTCATCTCAGCAGCAGCCAACAGCCAAGAATGGCTTGGGTCTGCGTCGTATACTTCTTCCAAGCAACCGCTTTTGAGCAGTTCGTAGAGGAATTCATGCGGAAGGCGAGATTCTCCATCTTGGCTTGCTTGGTTCCAAAGGGCGAGGACATGATGCTCGATGTTACGAATCGCTTGTTCTTCGGGAATACAAGTGTCTGTGACACGGTTTAGGTGTCGCTTGAGGAGGTCCACTTCATCTTCGGGGCTCAAATTGTCGATGTTGTCAATGCGTTCGTAGTGTGAACGTGCGACGAGATGGAAGACATCTTCTTCCAGATTTGCCCCGGTACATGAGATCGCAGCAACATGCCCTTGCCGAATCATCTGAGCAAGACTACGTCCAATTTCTGCCGTACTCATAGCTCCTGCGAGCGTAAGAAAAATGCTTCCTCCTTGGTGTAAGAAGTTGGTTAGAGAATGAGATGTTCGTTGTACAATGCCAGCGTTAAAATGATGGAAATGCTCGTCAACAAAGGCTCTAATGGACATGACATCAAGCTCCGTGTAAAAATCGGCGGACTTCATTTCGCTGCATGAGTACAAGGTCAGGCATCGCTTCAGCCAATCGCTCGTGAATGTAATCAGCCATGACATTCGGGTCGCTTTCACCACACGTGAAGCAATCTATGGCTAGCCATCCACGCTCAGAGTAACAGTGCGCAGTCACATGGCTTTCATCAATGAGGACAACTGCTGCAAATCCAAGTGGAGAAACGCTTCCGTCAAATGGAGCAACATGAGCGTGAACTTCTCTTGCGTTGGCTTTCTTAACAGCGACTTGTAATAGATTGAGCATCCATTTTCCTTGTTCCTGCTCATCATATGCATAGCCCGTGTAGTCGAGAAAGACATGGTTGCCATGGAACTTGTGCTCTTCCATCATTCACACCTTGTGCGTGCAAAGGCCTTACGTTCTTAAATTTGATGAGGGAGTGGTTTTGCTCCATTCCTTGAAAAAAGTAGATTTGGGATGCTCCAGACGCTCTGTATTGGATGGTCTCCAACGTCCTTCTTGCCGTGCCAGGATATGGCATGCAACCGCTTTGGTAGCCAAACAGGCTGCGGTAAATTGGGTAAGGGGAGTGTCCTCTTGAGCAACGATTTCGTTGACGTCCGCACTGATGATGGTTGCGTTTGGTGCGGCAAAAACTGCTTCAATCGTCTCGATGACTTGCCAGAACGACAATCCACCAGGTACCGGAGTTCCCGTTGCAGGAACCAGTGCACCATCCAATCCATCAATATCCAGAGTTAGATGAACGGGTCCTGAAATGGTGTTTAGAGATTCGAGCCATTGGTTCCAAGATGATGCACCTGTGTGAGGATGTTGAGTGTCTTTGGCAAAAAAGGTCGTGATGCGGTCGTCGGAATTGATGAGAGCAATTTCTTGACGGGAGCAGGCACGGATTCCTGCTTGCAATAAGGCGCCGACGCCAAGGTCAAGGCTGCGAGAGGCCGCACACGCATGGGAGAACGGTTCGCCATCAAGCGATTCTCGTAGGTCGGCGTGGGCGTCGATTTGAACGATGGTTAGTTTGCTAAGGTCACCATTCACCAATGGATGATGGCTTGCCGCTTGAACAATCGGGGGTAAAATACCGTGTTCTCCGCCTAAAAACAGCGGAAATTGATGCCCTGAGTACCATGGTTTTGCGTGGTCGACCAATTCGTCCAACTGGCCCATCAAATCTCCAGCAGTACCTTCCCAAGCATTTTCAGTACGAATGGTCAATCCTGCAGGTAAATCAGAGGAAAGCATAGGATCGTACAATTCAACTTGACCGCTTGCTTCAATACAAGCCAACGGTCCTTCTGCGGTACCGGTCCCGTAGGAGGTGGTAAGTTCAAACGCCAGCGGCAGAATGACCACATCCGCATCCCCCTCAGTTGGAGGTAAACCGAGGAATTGCCCCTCCACAAAGACCTCATCCATTGAACCCGAGGGGGAAACGACACCTTCATGATGTTGCCGATACACACTCACCGAATGGATTCGGCTCAAAAAATTCAGTTTTCATGAATCTGAGTAGAACATTTAATATGGGTCGGAGTACAATATAAAATAGCAACGGGGAGTACTATGTGGGCCGCTTATGGCTCCTCGGGCGGGGTGAAAATATGGGAATGACATTACCAGAATTAACGAAAGCAATTCAACAACATATCGATTTGGATATGGATACAGAGGTTGCCCAAGGTATGGCTGAACACGCTCTCGGCTTCTTCGGATTCTACAATCGTATCATTGACAATGCCCTTGAGCCCACTGACCGCAACCTGTTTTACATGTTCCAAGATTACGACCTATTGACCACCGAATCGGAAGAGACAACCCTTTGGGACGGTCGAGAATGGAGGATTCACTATTGGAAGTTCAAACCCGACCTCCGAGAACGTGTAGAGGCTTACATGCAACGTAACCTTCAGGAAGAAGACATCAACCCGTTTGCTGACATCTACAGCACTGACGGGCCCAGTATTTGGACACGTGAGGCAGAGAGAATTACAAATCCCAACGCCTTTACATCCGATTGATGATTTTGGTTAACTTCATCAATAACCGAGCCGAGGGGACATCATGCGAGTATGGGGTCTTTGCTTCCTATTGCTCGCAGGTAGTCTTGTTCCCCTAGCATCAGCACAACAGCCGGACCTCGTCCAAGAGCATTGGTATCACTCCTATGCAACACTAACCGTTGATGTGAATGCATGGGCAGATGACTATCCTGAAATTGTTGACCTAACCATCGCCGGTCAAACCGAATTGGGAAAAAACCTCTGGGTTGTCCGAATTTCTGACTGGAGCAACGAAACCAAACCAGACGGAACTCCAAAAGAAGTCGTCTACATTGATGGCGGCCATCACGGGAATGAGCATCTCGGAACCGAATTAGCCTTTTTGACAGCTGAACACTACATCGAAGGCTGGGTAGAAGGGGACCAAGAAGTCGTGAGAGTCCTAACGAATACTGAATTGCATATTCTGATTATGCTCAACGCCGATGGAAATGATTTGGACACACGTTGGAATGTCAATCAAGTCGACCTCAACCGTAACTATGACCACCATTGGAATGAGCAGGATGAAACACAACCTGGAAGCGGTCCATTTAGCGAAGCGGAGACACTTGCTAACTCGATTTACATGAACACCGTTGTCCCCGATGCGGACCTCTACGTCACCATGCACACCGGTGTGTGGATTATGCTCTACCCCTGGGGTTACATTCCAGACCAACCTATCGATTGGGAATTGTTTCATCACATCCGGGATGATGTCAATACAAATACCTCTGAGATTCCAATTCGTAATGCAAATCAGGGATTGTATCCAAATTCCGGCACCAGCAGGGACTACGGTTACGGTATCATGGGATTCCCTACCTTCACCTTTGAAACAGATGATGAGCAATGGCTCCTTGGCACCGTGGAACAACTTTCCAGTCGCCTCGGGGAAGAGCTGGATGTCATGGAATACTTGATCTCGAACGTATGGTATTGGAGAGCCCGCTTGGACGTTCAAAGCATTGAGATATCGGACAATCAATTGACGCTTGATATTCAAAATCACGGCTACGCCACTACCAATAATGCAAGCCTGCAATATCTTGACAACAACGGGGATCTGCTTTGGGCATCTCCATTTTTCAGCGTAAATGCAACCAATACCAGCGTTCAGACCTTTGATGCAGATGGAATTGAGTTTTCCGATGAGGGAATGTGGAACCTCAATTATCAGAAACGAATAATCGAATCATCCCAGTGGATAAATGAAACGGTTACTCCGAAATCAATGGTTTTGCCGGAAGAGGATGAAGGTTCTTTCCTGATTGGATATGGTATCTTCCACCCTCTTAGCATAATTGTCGGATTCATCGCCGTGGCGAATGTACTCAATCAACGTCCTTTGGAACCTCAAAAGAAAACAGAGACCGATGAAATTAGTTCATAGGCTCTCTTTTTCATGCAGTATCAGACCCCTTTCACGACGGAATCTTCATTGAATTGAGGACGAGGTTTCAAGAGGGAAAAGAGAGTCGGAGTTTTAGGTGAACACCATGCAAGTAACAGTGAGTTCAGGAAACAACATCAACGGCACCCTTGTACTACCCCTTTTTGAGGGCGCACAAACGATTACGGACAACGCAGAAGGCGTCCCAGTAGCCCTCAAGAGCCAAATCAACCGAGTGTTGAGTGAAGGAGATTTCAAAGGAAAAGCAAACAGCATCATGTCATTGTACGGTACAGAAGGCGGAAAAGCAATTCTCGTTGGACTTGGAAAGGAAGAGAAGAGCACAACCCAAACCTACCGAGATGCAGGTGCAACCGTTGTTGCACAGCACAAAAAGTCTCACGATTCTGAACTAACCGTCGTGTTTCATACCTCGGACGTTGATGCAATCATCGCCTTCTCTGAAGGAATGATGATGAGGGATTACAAGTATGACATTTACAAGAAAACCGAGGAAGATGACGAAAAAACTCCGTTAACTGCTCGAATCAACTGCAACGAAAGCGATGCATCCACCCTCTCTCTTGCTATTGACCGAGCAAGTGCAGTTGTGTCTGGCGTACATCTTTCCCGAGACTTAGGAAACTGTCCACCAAACGACATGTATCCTATGGCCTTCGCTGAAATGGCGGAGAAGTGGGCTGATGAATACGACAATGTCAAGGTTGAAGTCATTGATTACGAAACGGCAAAGCGCCATGGAATGGGTGGACTTGTCGCAGTCGGTATGGGTTCATCCCGAAAACCGTGCATGGTCATCTTCACACTCAACGGTGACCAGAAAGGGCGACACCCAATATTGGTTGGAAAGGGAATCACATTTGACACCGGAGGTATCTCTCTCAAACCTGGTGCAAACATGGATGAGATGAAGTACGATATGGGCGGTTCCGCAACGGTATTTGGTACCATGCAAGCTCTCGCAGCCATTGCCTACGACAAGAAGGTCGTCGGAATCACATGTATGGCTGAGAACATGCCAGCGGCAAATGCTCAGCGCCCAGGGGACGTTATCAAGACGCTCTCGGGTAAAACCATTGAAATTCTCAACACCGATGCTGAAGGACGTCTTGTTCTTGCAGACGGGCTTTGGAAGGCGGGAACTGACTTTGATGCAGAATATATCATCGACTTTGCAACCCTCACAGGAGCTTGCGTTGTTGCCCTTGGCCACGAAGCAACGGGCCTCTGGTCCAACGATGACGATTTCCGAACTCGAATCCATGAAACCAGCAAGGAAGTCGGCGAACTGGCTTGGCCAATGCCCCTTCTTCCTGCGTTTGAAAAGGAGATGACAAACTCAAAGATCGCTGACACTCGTAACCTCGGAGCAGGACGCTACGGTGGTGCAAACACTGCTGCAGCGTTCCTCAAGCAATTCGTTCCTCAGCGTGGCGAAGGCGACGATGCAGAAGACATTCCATGGGCTCACATGGACATTGCAGGAACCTACTGGGGTGCGAAGACCAACAAAATGGTCAATCACGGGGCTACTGGAGTTCACGTTCGAACGCTCGTGAAATTCATTACCGGCGAATGAACTTTGTTTGCAAAGGCGCACTAAAAAAAGCCGCTACATTTCGTAGATATGAGGCTGAGCCTTGCTTTTTGTAAGGTTTCAACTTCATTAGATTTATATGGAGTGCCACGGTGGGCACTATACAACCGATGGTTAAGTAGTGGTGAAGTGAATGGCAGACGACAAGTGGGAAGAAGACTTGCTAAACAAACTTGAAGAGATGCTTTCAAGCATGGGGATTCCCTTCAAGCGAGACCAACTGCGAGGCCTTTTGAACCAAATTCGTGACCAAGTCGGAGCGCTCGGTTTGGACCCGGAGCAACTAGCAAAAGGGGATGCAAACTTCAATCTCGATATGTCTGACATCGCCAAACTGTTCTCATCCGGAGGCTCCCTCGAAGACATGCTGAAGAATTTCGGCGTTGACGTTCGCGTTGACGCTTCTCCTGCTGCTGCACCAGTTGAACTTGACCCAAGTGCATTGGAAAGCAATGAAGAGACCCTCAAACTTCCAACCGAAGACATTTATCTCGACGGATGGAA
>Ga0209557_1000907_pt1 | contig 16919 bp, 25 predicted proteins | sample SaaInlV_120m_DNA_4_FD_184672 | JGI IMG/M metagenome (GOLD analysis project Ga0209557, IMG submission 184672) | Marine microbial communities from expanding oxygen minimum zones in the Saanich Inlet - Saanich Inlet SI074_LV_10m_DNA (SPAdes) (version 2) | ecosystem: Environmental > Aquatic > Marine... | reverse complement strand
GTTTGAACTCCTCACTTCTTTTTATGTAATCATCTTCAAAGAAGACAATCTCAACCTCTTTTGATACTCCACTTCTAACAAGAGTGACTTTAATCGATGGAACAGTTGTATATTTGTAACTTTTCTCACTTTTCTCAACTGCTATGACATCATCAAGGCAGAATGTAACATCATTTGAATAATCAGTGAAGAACTTACTTTTGCCCATTGGTTTGGTTCGATTCGTATGAACGTATTATACAATAAAAAACCACCCCCGTCAAGCAGAGGTGGTGGGACAGTTCCCTCAACCTATGTCCTGTGGATGATCTAGATCATGATCTTCAACTGTACCCATTGGACCTTTGTGACTATTCATCAGAATCTCAACCTCAGCATCACGAATCTTCCACTCCTCAAACTTAGATTGAAGATCTTCATCCATCGTGAGATCATATTCATCACAGACCTTACGTTGCTCTTCTTCAAGCACCATATCAGTGAATACCAATGACATAGCACCACTACGAATAGAACTGGGAGACATACCCACACAGAGCATGAACTTCTCAAACAGTTTGAAATACTGTTTGGCATTCAGATCAGCAGCAGGTGCTGTGATCAGGAAATGCTCTTCAGGGAGAAAGTCATCAGCACCAAGGTGAGATGCAAATCCACGATTATAATCGTGAGTGTAAGTAGCATCAAACTTGAATTGAACTTCTGCTTCGTAGGTCATGATGTCTGATGTAGATAAGGTTATTATACAATAAAAAACCACCCCCGTCAAGCAGAGGTGGTCAGTTTAGGAGGTGGTCATTTCCTAATTAACTCCTAATTTATTTCAAATTAGGAGTTGATATCAACCAACTGAAGGAGCAATCAAGGCCACAGATGTGGACTCAGATGCTGCAAGATCAAGCGGGAAGTTATGCGCGTTTCTTTCGTGCATAACTTCCATTCCGAGACCTGCTCTGTTGAGGATGTCTGCCCAGGTGTTGACGACACGTCCTTGGGACTCGACGATTGACTGGTTGAAGTTGAATCCATTGAGGTTAAATGCCATGGTGCTTACGCCCAATGCAGTGAACCAGATTCCTACAACCGGCCATGCGGCAAGGAAGAAGTGCAGTGAACGGGAGTTGTTGAATGATGCGTATTGGAAGATCAAACGACCGAAGTAACCATGAGCGGCTACGATGTTGTATGTCTCTTCTTCTTGTCCGAACTTGTAACCGTAGTTCTGAGATTCCGTTTCAGTCGTCTCACGAACCAGAGAGGACGTAACAAGCGAACCGTGCATAGCACTGAATAGTGAACCACCGAACACACCAGCAACACCGAGCATATGGAACGGGTGCATGAGAATGTTATGTTCTGCTTGGAAGACCAACATGTAGTTGAAGGTTCCCGAAATACCCAAAGGCATAGCATCGGAGAACGAACCTTGACCAAAGGGGTAGACCAAGAATACTGCGGACGCAGCCGCAACAGGAGCAGAGTATGCGACACAAATCCAGGGTCTCATACCCAAGCGATAGGACAGTTCCCATTCACGTCCCATATAGGCATAGATGCCGATAAGGAAGTGGAAAACTACGAGTTGGAAAGGACCACCGTTATACAGCCACTCATCAAGTGATGCGGCTTCCCAGATGGGATAGAAGTGAAGACCAATTGCGTTGGAAGATGGAACAACTGCACCAGAGATGATGTTGTTGCCATACATGAGTGAACCAGCGACGGGTTCACGGATGCCGTCGATGTCCACAGGGGGAGCAGCGACGAAGGCGACGATGAAACAGATAGTTGCTGCCAACAGAGTTGGAATCATCAGTACGCCGAACCAACCGACATAGAGGCGGTTATTGGTAGAAGTTACCCACTCGCAGAAAGATTCCCACGAAGAGGTTGATTGTTGTCTTGAAAGAGTTGTAACCATTGTTTTAAACAAAAAAGTAAGATCATCAGGGAGATGATGGTTTTACTATTTCCCAGACACCCTCAGTCTGGGATATGAAAGACGTGTTTAAACACCCTATAGGTCTTGGTTTAAGGAGTGTAAAGAAGCGTTAAGAATTGTGTTGGTTTCTTAACCTGCCGATGTATTTAGTATAGCAGAGAGTCTGGTTTTCGTCAATCCCCTAAATTAGAGTAGAAATACTTAGACAGGTGCTGGTGCATGGTCGGTAGGTTTTCCGAGTGCCTGAGTATCCTACCATACTTTTGGATCCATGCGTCAACTTTCCTTTGACCAATCGGGAAAGATGGTTTGAAATACTCCACCAGTCTCTTATTGACGTTGGTGTAACCAGACCCTGCAAGGATGTATACGATAGGCATATGCTCAGGAGGAAACCCATCTCCAGAAAGCATGATCTGTTGAATGTCAGCATGAGCACCTTTGATCGGATACTCTACTTCAGAAACTGCTCTCCAGAATCGAGTGTCCCTACGACTAGAATAATAATAGTGTGCTTCAACAAACTCTCGCCAACCATCCATGTGCTCTGCCATGTTGAAGTTGTATCGATCTCTAGCGAATCTTGCTGGTAGTGTGCCCTCTCGTAAGATGTCAAGCAATGCAAGGATGCCATGGTGTGTATTGAATAGACCTGTAGATTCTAGAGGTTCGATAAAACCATATGACAGACCGATAGAAATACAGTTATCTACCCATGCATCTACACGTCTACCATTTTTAAAATTTACAACTTTAAAATCATCATATCCAAATTCATAAGCAGCAGCATCTTGAGACTGAAACTGTGAGGAGAATACATATCCTCTACTAATAAAATCCCAAGTGGGAATAGTCCACTGCCATCCTGCAGTCATACCCTTTGCATTTGTATATGAAACCATCTCTTTATCCTTATCTGTATACTCAGTGCGAGTTACAAGAGCAGTATCTGTAAGGATTGTATTGTATTTGATATACTCACTATTGGTGAGGATGGAATTTTGTCCTGAGCAGTCGATGAAAAGATCTGCTGAAACTTTAGTCCCATCTACAACGATATTATCAATACCAGTAGAGCGATTTACTTTCTTTACTTTGCCTTTGATGCACTTGACATCTTTGCAGAATCTATTCTTCAGATAATTCACAAAAGAAAATGCATCGATGTGGAATGATCTATCCTTCGACAAACAGTATTCACCAAGAATAGGATCTTTCAATGGCAACTTACCTTGCTCTGCCACTGTAACAAATGGCATAAAGACTTCAGCAAACGATGGCAGATTCTCGGGGAAGTATTCCTTTGCAATCATCCATTCGTTGTAATCATTCTCTGGTTGAAACTGTCCATTAGGATAATGAAAAACGCTGCCCACAGAAGCAAAGTCTTCAAACCTAGAAGAAGATTTGAATGTTGCTCTGGAAGCAGCGATAAACTCTTCATCAGAGATATCCATATACTTTAGATACTGATCAAAGTGTGGTGTTGTAGATTCACCCACACCAATAGATTCACCATTACTAATCATGGTGATATTCCATTTAGGAAACGTCTTACACAAAGCAGCGGCAGACATCCAACCAGATGTGCCGCCTCCTACGATAACAATCTTCATACTAAAACTAATTTTTCAGTATAATCCCAAGCATATACTTCACGATTTCCTTTGATGCCCCAACCCAACCATCGATAAGCAGGTTGCATATAATACGATATGCTTTGTCCACCACCTTCAAATACAGGAAGGTTACTTTGGAAGATAGGTTCGTTAATCATCCAGCGAGTTTGACCTTCTAGACTACTAGGGTCACAAACATACTTGGCACAGAAGTTTCCAAGACCTTTGTAACGACCGATAGAAGTCCACTGAATCAAACCATAACCACCACTCAGGCAGTTCTCATATGAAACGCGAGCGCCACCTTCGCAGATGTTAGGAATAAACTTACTCTCCTGCTTAATATTACCCATGATGGTAGCAAGAGCATTACGATCACTAATCTTGGTATGTTTTTGCAACTCTTCTAAAACAAACTGCTCTTCTGGAGTGCAATCTTCACACTTCCATGTAAGATTATATTGTATTGTAGGGATATCTTTGTTGAGGTTTGCCTCTTCTACTTCTGGAGGTGCAGTCATTGGAGCATACGATGCAAAGGCAGCGAGACCTGCGACTCCTAGGATTGTAAAATGCATAATCTTCATTATATTTACCCATTCATTATAGCATATAAAAAAGAGGGGTGTCAACTGATAGTGGCCAGTTACCCCTCTGTCATACGACGACGATACGTTTTTATTTAGGTCACCAAAGTCCAGGAATGATTTGTCCTGTAAGAGCGTATGCTCCAAGAGCAGCGACCACTCCGATCATTGCTGCCATACCGTTGATGCGTTCTGCGTTTTCATTCATGAGTTTTGCTCCTGTGTTTTGTTGTAGATAATGACTCTGCCATTTTCATGTGTGAATACTAATTCATCATCATGTGCCCAGCAGAGCTCTTCGTAAAGGGCATTTAGTTTCTCCATGTCTTCATAGAGAGCGTTAGTATTAGGCATCGATTATAGGATTTTTATTCAACAGATATTGGATAACCGTTTCAGGTCCTGTCGTGGTATAAGGATCGTCAGGACAGTTGTCCTCCTTTCCTGGTTCTTCCCACAGTTTTTCAATGATACAATCATTTACAACTGCAGCATATCGCCAAGAGCGATAACCGAAACCCAAATTTTCTTTCAATACCAATTGATTCATAAGACCAGTAAACATACCGTTACCGTCTGGAATCATTTGGACCATGTTAATACCAAGAGACTCTGCCCATGCATTCATAACAAAAGAATCATTAACCGAGACACAATAAACATGTGTGATTCCAAGATTTCTTAAGTTTGGATACGCAACTTCATAAGATGGTAGTTGCTCATTAGTGCAAGTAGGAGTGAAAGCACCAGGAAGACCGAAGACTACGCAGCGTTTACCGCCAAAAAAATCTACAGTCTCCCTTTCAATCCACTCACGTCCTTCTCTAATATTGAATGTAACGTTAGGTACTTGCATGATGTGGTTTGTGCTCGTGATCTAATGGTTTGGACGACTCAAATGGGGTTCGCGACAGATTTTTAATTACAACGAATGCGTCCTTATTATATTTACGCACACCGTATGGAGTTGCCCACTTTTTGTTGTAATCCTCACCTTGATGGATACCAGAGACAACAGTGCCTCCAATTTCAATCACGATGTTATCATGTCGTATATCCCAACCAAGTTTATCAATGGTTTCCCAGAGGTCATCTTGTGAAAATTTCATAATGTGATTTAGATAATCCCGAAAATTAGTTTACCAGTAATTGCATAAGAAATCAATGCCGAAACAAAACCAAGCATGGCAGCGCGACCATTGAGTTTTTCTGCTCTCTCAGCATAGGTCTCAATACCATATCTGTCAAGGGATTCCTTTGACATATACATGGTAGGTTCTTTGGCAAACAAGTTTTGTTGTCCTTGCTCGTTAGTCGTTACAGTCATTTCCTTTTGTAAAGATTTATGTCCTAATTATATAGGAAAGATTAAGAGTTGTCAAGTGTTTTTAAATATTAGTATTTGCAATGACATAAAAAAGGACTCGTAATGAGTCCTGTTTAGGTCTAACATGCACGCCACCAATTCTTTAAAAGGATAAATTGGAAACCCTGTTGCGTCGTCGAGTGTATTTACATCTCTCATGCGGTGACACACCATCTAGTTTAGAGTCTATTGGCAAAGACTAGGAGAATGTAATCACATCATCTCCTTGACCAAGACCTCCAATTCCTAAGTCAACAGGTTGTGCTGCTTGAGGAAAATACTCGGAGTCATACATTTCCATCACACGATCAATACCATCCAACTTAAATGAGAGGTTATGCTCTTTGGGAAGTTGGCGTTCGATTGCTTTCACACCTTGATAGTGACGCCAGATCTCCATCTGAAGACCAGGATCAACATCGTTTTCCATAGCGTCTTTGACGCATTCTTCGAGTGCTTTGATTGCTTTTTGATAAGATGTCATGGTTTTACTGAGTCGCGAATGTAACATGGGACACCTGCAGGATCTAACCATTTGGTGTATTCAAAATCTTCCATAGCAAGACTGATTTGCATACCATTGTCACAGAGATACATGTCTTTGTAACGTCTGGTCCACTCATCAAACTTCTGGATTCGATAGTCGGGGAACCCGTTTTCGAGATCCCCAACAGAGACATATCGATAGGGAGTGCGCTCTAGGAGCACTTTCACGTTAGACATAATGTAGTGTTAGGTCGGTTTCAAGTTTGGTTAAAAGGATATCATAATCCTCATCTACATCACCATAAAAATCAACACCTTTCTCCTCATAATGTTTCACAACTTTATTATAAAGGTTAGGATACTCGATGTCAAGTGTCACTCTTCTGTCAACTGCATCCCAAAGGATGTCAATGGCAGTCGAAAATTTTTGTGTTGTAGTCATAGACTTTACCTCTATCGGACCAGTTTGCCCCGAAGGGCAACGAGTCAGGCAGGAATCGAACCTGCGACCAACGCATTAGAAGTGCGTGGCTCTATCCGCTGAGCTACTGACCCAAACGGTAGTCTGGTCTTCTTCCATTTCAGCAAATCGATGCAACTGATCAACAAATAAGTCAAACAGTGTGTCATCAATACTCAATTCATTTTCATAGAACTCTGTGCTCATTGGAAAACTCCCTTGACTACCCTATAATTATAGCAGACGACTCAGCGAGCGTCAAGCGTCAGGTGTGCCAGTTTTGAAATAGTCTTTACGCATGTACCGACCAAGGATGTTTGAGTTGTAAAACGCTGGTGTGCCATCGTCAAATGCCTCCGTAAGTACATTATTGAGAAATAATTGTCGGGTCTCTTCAAAGTTTGTGAGTCCCTTGGTGTTATGTAGGCTAATTATATCCCGCTTATAGGCAAGATTCCCGAACCGCTTTCGCTCTTCAGATAATTCAGCACTGCTTCCGTAGTAACGTTTCCAGTCACTTTCAGACTTAACTCTCCTACCTCCACTTCTAGGCTTTCGTAATTGGTGGAAGTATTTTCTACCGATGTATCTTTTGCCAGTAAGGCTATTTGTAATACAATAGACAAACCCATAATAATTGTCAATGTCTTTAGATAGAAAAGGTTGTCCATCATAAATCCAGGGGTTTTCATACTCAGTTTCATTTTCATTAGTCGGTTTCTCCGTCGTCATCGTATGTGTATACTCGTCTCACATTCTCTCTATCTAGGTAAGATTCTGTGTCCGAATATACTTCTGCCTTGAGCTCTTGGAGAGCAATCTCAAGATCGTGAATCAGAACTTTTAAATGGTTTTTATTCATAACCCTCCACAGTGTTAGTCTATTGTCAATAACGATATTCGTCAAGTATATTAAGAACCTCGTTAAGAGATTGATTAGCACCATCATACCAAGACTGTGCTGTTGGCATAGGATGATCCTGACGACCTTCAAATAGCGAAGTTTTTAATTTATAAATCTTCGCTTTCAATTCATCTTTTGGAATGTTATTTCTAGGCATTACAATTTCTCCTGTAGGGATTTCCAATCTGCATCAAACTTTGCCAGTCCAGCATCGGTTAATATATGATCATACATCCGTTGGAAGATATCGTATGGCATTGTGCAGACATCAGCACCAACTTTAAAGCATTGAGGCACTTGACGAGTCTCACGAATAGAAGCAGCAAGCACTTCTGTTTTCATATTGTGAGTTGCAAAGAGATCTGCAATCTCCTCAATCAAACTAATACCATCCCAATACTGATCATTGAGTCTGCCAACAAATGGAGACACGTAAGATGCCCCCGCCTTCGCCGCTAGGATTGCTTGTCCCGCTGAGAAGACCAGAGTGACGTTAACCTTCATCTCTTCGTCTGAGAGCGCCTTACACGCTTTCAAACCCTCTCTCGTGCATGGCACTTTGATTGTGATGTTTGGACTGATGGCCATATAGTCCTCTGCCATCGCCAGCATCTCCTCAGCAGTCTCTCCAACCACTTCAGCCGAGACAGATGCAGTCCAAGGAAATATTGCCGAGATCTCTTTTATAACGCTTACTGGGTCTTCTCCTGCTGCTTTCATTAGACTAGGATTTGTTGTAACTCCATCAATCAATCCCGTAGCGTAAGCATGAGAAATGAGGTCTGGATCAGAACAGTCCAGAAAAATTTTCATAACTCTCCCTTATATTTGTCAGTATTTAGGATAGCACTTTCAATAAAAAAAGCACCCTAGGGGGTGCTTGATGTGTATTTCAACACACTACTTATGATATATCTTATTACCAATTACCAAGGCATCTAGGTCGGAAAATTCTAACAACTCAAAAGCATTTGAAAAATATCCTGCTATAGGTTTACCGTTATTATTCAAGGATGTATTTAATAATAGTGGCACACCAGTTTTATCTTTAAATCTTTTTAACAATTCATAGTATCCACCTACAGATTCATTCACAGTTTGTGCCCTGCAAGTACCGTCTATGTGTGTAATAGATCTAAATGTATCAGCATCTAAAGTTTTCATTGTATACAACATATACTCAGATGGTCCACTCCAAGAAAAATAATCAGAGATATCTTCTTCTAGGATAGATGCTCCAAAAGGTCTATACTCTTCCCTGTGTTTTACTTTCTGATTAATTATATCTTTACCATTAGGAATAGTTGGATCCATAAGAATACTACGATGACCCAATGCTCGTGGACCAATTTCACCATGCCCTTGATACCACCCAACAATTTTACCTTGTGCTAACATCTCAGAAGTTTTTTCAATTGTAGTTTCTGTTGGTCCTTCTGTAGGTGCTTCATCATCTTGCCAGAATGGGAATCCACTATTATCAAATTCTTCAGTATCAAAATATTTTCTTAAAAATTCTACTATACCAAGACTCAACCCACAATCAGAAGCATGTGGTGGCACTATTAAATTAGGCACACTTCCCTTAATTTTTGTATTGATTAAAATATTTTGAGCAATACCACCAGTAAAAGAAACACTTTTTGATCTTGTTTCTCTTGTTATATCAGAAAAATAATTGGCAAATATATTTTCAGTAGCAGTATGAAACAATCTCAACAAATTTAATTGCTCTTCTCTAGACTCTTCCCAGAATTTATCATAAGACCATACATGTTTGATATCAAAGATATCAAATTTTGAATACTTAGATAGTATTCTAGGATCATACTTGCCATAGGATTGAAGACCCATCATTTTTCCAGATCGATCATGAATGGAACCTTTGATATCAAACATGTGTGCAAACATATCACTGCCTATGATGCACCCAAAACTAGGACATTCGGGTTTTTGATATTTTTGAATTAGTGCATTGTCTTTAAAAATAGAATGAGTAGTTTCATCATCTCCCCAACCATCGAAAACAAGATCTAAATCTGCCTTTCCGATAGGCCAAATACTAAGGGCATGTGCTAGATGATGATCAACTCTAAAGACAGGACAATTAAATCCAAGAATTTTGAATGCTTCGATGTCTAGAGTTTCATATGGAATGGTGTCATCTGTTTTTAAGTTAGGATGAAAATCACAATCGATAACCATTCCAATAGCATCTACTTCAGAAGGATTGATATTCCATTTTTTTATTATCCTATACCAAGAAGTTAAGTCATCAAATGCATGATGTTTAATTTGATAATTTCTTTCTGTGCAGCAATATTTTACTTCTCTTCCATTGGTGTATGTGATGTTACTGTCATGCTGACACAATCTAAGACCAATGAATTTCATTATAAAGACTCAACTATATTATCTATTGTAGCATAAAAAAGGAGGTCCTATGACCTCCCAATTTACAAGTGTATCACTTCTTGTAAGTGCGACCGCGATAGCAGAATGTGCCATGGACTGAATCGCCTGACTGATCACACGTATACTTAACACCACGATAGGTGGTCATAAGAATTTGTGCATCATGCAAACGAGCAGCTTTCTCGATCTTGTTCTTGATGATAGTAAGTGTATTCATGTTGTTACTCCTGAAGATAGGGTGGTTTATTCCCCCGTTCCTTCAGTCGTGTGCGTCCCATGGGTAGCATTCAGGTGTTGATTCCTTCATGACCTCAATCAATTCCACCTTATATTCAGGGGGAATATTCTCGTTTGTCCTCATCCGAAGCATAACTGCATCAGCTTGAGCACATGTGAGCGATGAATAGAATAGAAATTCTAGCATGAGATGAACGGCTCCGTTCCGCGACTTACTTGCGTCCCACCCTAGAGCGGGATGAACGTATGGTTAGTATAGCACTAACAGTATTATTTATCAAGTCTTTTAAGATATCTGTCAGATTCTACATCAGTAATCAAGGTCATACCAGATTCAATAAAGTCTTGACCCTTGTCAACACTATGCCTGGTGTTACGCTCCTCTTCCTGCTGTCGTTGCTTTCTCTTTTCATTGTCCCACATAGTTTCAGCAAGAGGATTTCCCTCTTGCCCTGCTTCAGTTAACAATTCATCATAAAGAGAATCCAGCGAAGGTGTTTTCTGTGATGTCTTGTTTGATTCCGCCGACGACATAGCTTTCAATCTCCGTTTCTTGTGGTGCATTTTGCTGACCTTTACTATTTAACCAGTGCTCGGTCCAAGGCAATGGGTTATTCTTAGCAGGGATATCATAGATAGAATCCAAACCAATCGCTTTCATACGACGATTAGCAATCCACTCAACGTAATTATTAAGAAGACGATCGTTAAGACCGATCATAGATCCATTCTTAAACAGATACTCTGCCCAAGATTTTTCTTCATTGACAGTGCGTTTAAACATATCAATAACATAATCTTTCTCTTCAGATGCAATCATTTTCATCTCGGGATCATCACCCTGCTTCCATTTGTTTAGGATGTTTTGGGTGATAACAAGATGCTGATTTTCATCTCTAGCAATAAGAGATAGAATTTTAGCAGATCCTTCCATGAGTTTATTCTCACCGAAGGCAAAAGAGCAGGCAAAGGAAACATAGAATCGGATTCCTTCAAGGATGTTGACATTGGCAACTGCTCTATAGAGTTTTCTCTTGAGTTCTGTGCGCTCAATCTTGCCTGAGATATGTCCATCTCTTGCAAGCTCCCACATCATACCATTATCATATTGATGTGCTTCAGAAATAAACTCATCATAGGATTGTGTTACAGAAGCAGCTCGCTCCATTACTTTCTCATCATCTAAGATAGTATCAAATACCTCTGAAGGATCTGAATATACATTCTTGATAATGTATGTGTAAGAGCGACTATGAATCATCTCCATAAACTGCCACACATTCATACATGCTTCTAACTCGGGTAGTGAGCAATAAGGAGTAAAAGCCATACCAGGACCACGCCCTTGTACAGAATCCAGCATGATCTGGTATTTAAGATTGCTGGTAAAAATGTGCTTCTGTTGCGCTGTAAGCTTCTGGTAGTCGGCACGATCCTTCTGAAGGGATACTTCTTCAGGTCTCCAAAAATACCCGAGTTGCTGTTGCGTAAGTTTGTCAAAAACTGGATACTTGTATGAATCATATCTCTGGACTCCCAGAGGTTGACCAAAAAACATAGGTTGTTTCTTGGTGTCTACTTTTTGTTTGTTGAATACTGTCATTCCATTTAATTCTTTAGACTTTGCAACTGTCACAGTCGTCTTCCTCCGATTGTAGTATGTCTTCTATAAGTTTGTCAACATCACTTGGATCTTCAATAGGAGGAGCATCCTTCTTAGCATCATATGTATTCTGATAATAAGATGTCTTCCAACCATACTTGTATGTGGTTAGAAGATCTTGCGCCATCACAGATACAGGGATCTCATTATCAGTATAATTTTCTGGATTGTAACTCCAGTTACCACTGATTGCCTGATCAAAGAATTTCTGCATTACAGCAGTAACTTTGATATATCCATCGTTAGAAGGCATATCCCATAAGAGAGTATATGCATTCTTTAGAGTGGTATACTGTGGAACAATCTGCTTAAGAGGTCCCTTCTTTGATTTTTTAATGGACAAGTAGTCTCTAGGTGGCTCGATTCCATTGGTTGCATTTGACACAACGGAACTAGATTCCGATGGCATTTGTGCGGACAGTGTTGAGTGCCTAAGACCATGTTGTCTGATTCGCTCGCGAAGAAACTCCCAATCACACTGTAACTCATTTGGTACAATTTCATCGACTTCATTCTTATATGTATCAATTGGAAGAATTCCATCTGCATACTTTGTGCGATCAAAATATCCACACTTTCCTTTCTCCATTGCCATATGATTTGATGCAGTCAAAAGACCATACTGAAAACGCTCAGTCAATTCATGGACAAGACTCCATGCCTTAGGTTGATCATAACGAGCATCATTCTTAGCAAGATAGTGTGCCAATCCAATGAAACCAATACCAAGAGAGCGGCGATTGATTGTAGACTTCTCTGCTGCCTTAACAGGATAGTCTTGATAATCAATCAGAGCATCTAGTCCACGCACCGCAAGGTCACATAAGTCATCTAACTCATCGAGACTCTTTAGTTTACCTACGTTGATGGCAGAGAGAATGCATAGAGCAATCTCACCAGCGCCATCGATGTGTTGAATCGGATCTGTAGGCAGGGTAATTTCCTGACACAGATTGGACATGTTTACCTTATCCTTGAAAGAAGAGTGTGAATTGCAGTGGTCGATATTCATGATGTAAAGACGACCAGTCTCTGCTCTCTCCTTAAGAAGTGCAAGAATTAATTCTTGTGCCCCGATAGTCTTTCTTGGAGTAAACTTATCTGATTCATAGCGTACATAGAGATCGTCAAATGAATCAGTACCAAAAGCATCATAGAGACCTGGTACGTCATGCGGTGAGAATAAGCTAATCTCTCCATTCGCAATGAAACGCTCGTAGAAAAGTTTTGAAATTTGGATGGAGTAGTCAAGTTTCCTCACTCGATTATCTTCTGTGCCCTTATTGTTTTTGAGAACAATAATATCTTCTATCTCTTGGTGCCAGATTGGGAAGTGGACTGTTGCTGATCCTCCACGAATCCCATTTTGCGTGCAGCATCGTACAGTTGATTCAAACTTTTTAAGGAAAGGAACAACACCTGTGTGAGCGACTTCTCCGTTTCTGATCTTAGCGTTGATGCCACGGATTCGACCTGCGTTGATACCGATGCCTGCACGTTGAGCAACATAGTAGCCAATCGCCATGTCACTAGAAAAGATACTATCGAGGGTGTCATCGACATCAACAAGAACACAGCTAGCAAACTGTCGAAGAGGGGTCCTGACCCCTGCCATGACGGGTGTGGGGATGTTGATTTTGTGCTTTGAGATTGCGTTGTAGTATCGTTTGACATAATCTAGACGATAGAAAGGATCATCATCTTGAAAAAGTGTCGCAGCAATCATCATATACATGAATTGGGGAGTCTCATAGATTTCCCCAGTGCTGCGATCTTGGACAAGATATTTGTCGCAGACCTGACGCATACCTGCATAGGTAAACAAATAGTCGCGGTCGTGATCGACGTAACTATTTAACTTACTCCATTCTTCTTCAGTATATTTACCGACAATTACATCGTCATATACTTTCTTTTCCACACATTTTTTGACGTGCTCAAGAAGAGGGGGACGACCATCTGGGTGACCATTGTATACTGCCTTCCTCAAACTAAACAGAAGCAAACGAGCAGCAACAAACTGGTAGTTAGGTGCTTCCAATGAGATCAGATCATTAGCAGACCTAATGAGGATCTCCTGCACGTCTCTAGTTTCAATCCCATCAAAGAATTGAAGACCTGCATTCATCTCAACCTGACTCTCAGAAACACCTGCAAGTCCATTGCAAGCGTGCTCTACCATCACATGAATCTTATCTAGATTCAGTTTCTCGGTTTCACCATTTCGTTTTACAACTTTGATACCGTTACTCATACTCGCTTCCATTCAGTAAACTTTACTTTTGCTTCTAACCCTTGGTAGACATTAGATTCTACCAAATTTCTTATATCATGTCCAGCAAGGATCATATCATTTAAATCTTTTTGGTCTAGGTTTATAGGCCAAATAACTACCTTGTCACCGTTATCGATTGTGTTTGAGATTCGGTCACATATCTGGATGTTACGAGGTTCGTTATCAAAAATATAGACACAATCCCAATTATAACTGGAGACATCCACATCAGCACCACACATCGCCACACTGTTGGGGACAAAGAATGAATCGAAGGGTCCTTCAGTAATGAATACGGTTTTTGTATCATCAATTTTGTTGAGTCCATAAATCTTAGGGCGATCCTCATCTAACATGATAGTTAGGTATCTCATCTTATCAGTTGCATCAAGGGATCTTCCCTGATATCCAAACCAATTTCCTTCTTTGTCAATGAAAGGAATAATTATGCGAGGGTGATCCTTCTTGACATTCTTGAAAGTTGGTTTCTGATCATTAGTCCATTTACAAAACTTCTCAGCGTAGTATAAATCTGAAAATTTAGATTCAGGAATACCACGACCAAGAAGATATCCTTGTGCTGGGTGATCACTATTTAGCGATTCAATTGTTGGCAAACTTGTTTGCTTTTTTACAAACTTTGGTTTACTAAATTTGAATTCTGGATCGGCAACATTACGCCCTTTACCAGTTAGACCCTGCTTGTAACGCTCCATGATATATTCATCATGAAGGTCATTAGCATTCTCCTTCAGAAAGTTTCCAAACGACCTTCCTACGCCACAGTTATGGCACTTGAAGACTAGTCCACTCTTCTTAGCGAAGAAGTATCCTCTCGTCTTATTACGATACTTCTCAGAGTCACCACAATAAGGACACCGAAAAGTATATACACCGTTTCTAATCTGCTTGAATTTCTCAAGACGAGAGGAAACTAGGTTTGCATAAGCTACATCAATCAACCGATAAACCTAATGACCTCAGGTTTAATATTAGCATTGGATTGCGCTGGTGTCAACAGTTTCACGATAGGTGGAACCACTTGTAATACTGCCACAAGGGTCGCGAGGACTGCTCCTGCACCGATAACAAACTTTGCGTTGGTATCCACTTTCTTCTGGATCTTACTGATCCTATTCTGAACCATTTCATGATCCTTGTCATGTCTTTCCTTCATCTCTTCCAGCATACCGATGATAAGTTTATCGGCACGTTCGGATTCATCCAAACGATTTTCATGGCGCTCTAAGATTACAGCAACTCTGTTGCTGTTTTCTGAAATTGTTCCTACTGCTCTTTCGAGCTTGTCAAGCATCTCTTTAGAGAGATCTTCATAAATGTCCAGTTTACTTTCTAAAACTGCTAATCTACCAAGACCGAATGCCATTATCTTGTCGCGTCCTGCTCGGCACCAGCGCGAGCCTGCTTTTTAATTTGTGCCGTTTTCATAGAGAGTTGTTTTGCTAATTCTTTTTGTTTGAGTTGAATCTTCTTTTTCTCCATGGAGATTTTCTGCTGAGCCATCTGATTCTTCATCGCCTGCTCATTCTCATTAACATTACGAAGTGCTTTCTGTCTCTTATCCATAAAGAATTTACCTGCTTCACCAGGAAAAATTCTTTCAATACTAATATTGCCTCTATAACGAGGGTTAATAAGTAGACGAAGTTTCTGTCTCAGTTCTGCAGGAGAGTTTGCAAAGATAACAGTCTCACCAACTTCAGGAATATCAACTTTATATTGAAATAGTCTAGAAGGCATCGTAGGATTTTCCTTGGACTCACCCAATTTATTACCTGGAGCAACTAATTTTTTGGCATCTTTCTTTTTTAATTTGCCACGAAATTTCATGACAGGATCATAACCTGCAGTAGGACCCGTAGCGGAATCACTACCAGTAAATCCAGTTGTCATCATTTCTTCTTTCATAGTAGTTGCAATTCTTTTTGAATGTCTTCATCTATATCAAGATCTTTCATCATACCCAAAGGGTATTTATTCAAAAATGTTAAAAAGGTTTTTAACATGCACCAGTATTCCCTCTCTAATTTAAAAAAGAGTAATGGTGTAGTCGCTTCGCCAAAAACATTATAAAGAATAATGAGGTGGTTAACAATAAGATGAGTTCTAAGAGCACCACCTTTCAAGTATCTTTTAAATAATCGTTTAAGATATTTAAACCGTTTCATATCTTCATCAAAATCCTCTCGCGTTACACAATGAGGATTTTCATAATGTTTCATAGCGAAGAGAATGTAGTTTCCCTCATTCAATTCGCTAAACATATGCTATCAACTTCCGAAGGTCAGTGTTGCTGCGCCATCAGAGATGACTTCCTCAGTACCACCTGCAGAGGTGATCTTGACACGATACTTATAACCGTCAAGACCATCTGCAGCAAGAGCACTGTATGCCAGAGTCGCAGTAGTGAAGTCTGCATAGGTGATACCTGTATCGGTATTAGCAGCAATATTAACCCAACGAGTTGTTGCTGCTGCAGTCTGACGCTGCCACTGATATGCAAGAGCACCAGGTGTGCCTGTTGTCGTAGTGGTGAGGGTGAATGTACCAGCGCCAGAGGAGCTAGTAGATGCTGCAGGTTGTGCAGAGATGGTTACTGCCGATGCAACGTCTGCTGCAATAGTGTCATCTGCTTGTGTCTCAGTGCCATCAGGATTGCTGATGAAGGCAAGACATTCTGCCTTGTGACGAGTATTACCAGCGCCATCGGTGTAGGTCTTATATGCCCACCAACCAGGACCAGTGATACCACGAGAAGCATTCTCGTTTAATACTGCTTCAGCAGCATCAATAAAAACAATAGTTTCCGAAACAGAGCCACTGCCGTTACCACGGGCGAGTCCTGCTTGAGTCTTATTTGCGTTGCTGTCAGTTCTCCCGTAAAGAGACATGGGTTACTCCGTATTAATTCCTAATATATTTATTTATAAAAAAAGGGGACTAC
>Ga0209557_1000898_pt1 | contig 17001 bp, 14 predicted proteins | sample SaaInlV_120m_DNA_4_FD_184672 | JGI IMG/M metagenome (GOLD analysis project Ga0209557, IMG submission 184672) | Marine microbial communities from expanding oxygen minimum zones in the Saanich Inlet - Saanich Inlet SI074_LV_10m_DNA (SPAdes) (version 2) | ecosystem: Environmental > Aquatic > Marine... | reverse complement strand
AAACACGAATCTCATCGATATATCCATTTCTAACAGGGTTAGTATCATCGAAGTTAGTTCCAAAGTGGAAAACTGCACTAGATCCAAAGTCTGTTCCATCAACATGTGAGTTATACTCAACACCATTAACATAAGCCTTGATTGTGCCACTGTTTCTAAGGAAAGCAATGTGATACCATTGACCAGTAGTAAGTGCAACACCAGTAGAAGTGTCTAGATCAGAACCAGCACGTGAATATACTAGTTGACCTGATGTGTTGACTGCTAATGTGGGTAGTTCATCCAGTCCACCAGTTCTGAAGTCAAATAGAGTATTTAATGCAGAGAGATCTGCAAATTTGAAGAATGCTTCTGCAGTAAAATTACCAGTACCAAACGAATATGCATTACTTGCAGCAGTTTCAATAGTAGCAGAAGAACTATCTGCAATTTTGATTGAGTTGGAACCGAACTTTTGATCTGCCGAAGATACTGATGCATTAGCAAATGTTTGTGTATTGACTACTGCTCTTTGTGTTTTGATCTTTGCAGCAAGTCTTCCAGTGCTATCAACATAAACAATGTATGATTGCTCGGATGCAGTTGCACCCCACTTAGCAAATAGAACTTTATCAGAAGTTCCAAAAGGAGCACCATAGATATATGATTCAAGTGTGAATTCATTAGTAGACACACTAAAGTCAGTATTTGAAGGTGTGGACAAATAACTTACATTTGAAGATTGGTCTAGACGCAGAGAACTACCACCAAACTTCCAAACACTAGCATTATATACAGCATCTTGAACCAGAGTCCAATTTCTGTTAGTAAAGACATTTTCACCTTCACCAATAGCATAAACATCTTTGTTCTTGCTGGTGATTAGTTTTGTAACCTTAATATGGTCTTCTGTAGAGGAAGACTTTGCATACCAATAGGAAGATGCAGCATCTTTCTGAGGATGCTCAATCTTAACAACGGGAGGTCTAGATGGATCAAAACCTCTACCAGAGTTTGTGATATCAATATCAAGCAACTCACCACCAGATGTGGGTGTAGTTGTACCGACAAAATCAAAACCTTCACCAATAACAGTAATCTTAGGTGAAGGTGTAATACGAGAATTATAACCAGTACCAGACTGAGTAGTGGTAAATGATTGAATACCTTCAATTACTTTTGTTGCAAATGTTTTAGTCGTAACCAAACTATCTGCAGGATTATCAATGATAACAGTATCACCAATCTCCAAATCATTGACACCAGATGTAGTGACAGTTGCCTTGAAATTGTTGTTATCAAGAGTAAAGGTATAGTTTGAAATATTCAAACCTGCAATAGTTCCAACTGCAGCAGCAACACCAGCACCTTCAGTATCGGAATCGTCAAAGATCAGTGGATCATTAACAGCATAGTTAATTCCAGGGTTCTCGATGGAGAATCCAGTGATACGTGCAGATTCAAATCTGTTGATAGTTTCAACTTCAATGTCAACTCTAGATTCGACAGAAACTGAGGGGAAGTAATCAAACACTTCCAATTCAGGTTCTTCGAGTAAAGTGATGAAGGTCTCGGATTCAGATGTAGTGATACCTAGAACAGAACCAGTAGCACCTGATGAAACCTGGAGTAGAATCTCATTTACAATAAACTTCTCATCATCAGGAGTATTTGCTGCATATTCAACTCTTAACTGATTACTAACGTTGTCCCAGGAACGAACGGTAGCATTCTTGACACTTTGACCTGTAGACTGAATAGATTGTCCTGCCACAAAATTTGCTGTGACATCAGTCATTACCATCAAGGTATCGATATAACCACTGTTATCACTATCTTCAGGTGCTAATGCAAGAGTTTCACCATCTTGTCCTTCAGTAGCATCTCCATTCTCAAGAATTAGTTCTGCTGCTTCTTTGTTTGGTGTTCTTTCAATATCATCAACATCAGTATTCAGATATACATCTCTATAACGAGTAACATCTGATGGTAGATAAGCATGGTTTGAACTATTCGAGAAGTTCCAATCATTAGGAACTGCCTGATATCTATCACCAATAATGTAGGGGAATACAGGATTACCTTCAGCTGAAGCATCAATAGTAGTGAAGTATGCATAAACACCATTGGGGAACTCAGGTGTCTTACAGAAACGACCATTGTATTCATCTAGTTTGCCCAGATTGAACACATACTCAAAGTCCTGAATGAATGAACCTAGAGGGTAATGCTCACCGACTGATATAACGGTAGCAGATTGTGCAGGTGCACTCTGTACTAAAGTATTCCCAACAGTTGGTAGATTTGTGTAATCACCATATGGTTTTAGTTCTAAGATGCCTGTAACAGAGTTCCAAGCAATAACTTCCAAAACAGGGAAACCACCACCAAATGCAGCACTAGTAGGTGCACTTTGATTGGTAATGAAAGTACCAACAGTAAAATCAACACCAAAGTTAGTAATAGAAACTTCAATCTTGGGGAAGATATCAGGACCATTCTCTCTGGTGGTTTTAAGACTGTAAGATGTTGTCATTCTGACAGCATCTGATGAGATCGTATTAGGATCATTGAAACCATATGGACCATAGATGGGATTGCCATCATATGCCCAACCAAGAATAGGTGAGTGATCCTTAGTTGCTGAAGACTCATTATAAACATCTGTATTGTTTACAATAGTCTTGGTGAGGTTATCAGATAGGTTGTAACGTAGGAAGACGGGGTTTGACAAATGTGCATACTCACCACCGAACTGAGAGTTCTGAGAAGTGAATACATAACCCTTTGCTGCATCTAGTTTACGAGCATAATTTGATTTCTGGAAAATATCCTGCCCAACATTAGGAATGGTTTGTTGTTCCCAAACTTCACCATTGTTAAACTCCCATTTGAAGATTTCAACATTGAACTGTGCACCATCACCAATAGAGATCAAGAATACTGTAGTATTCTGTTGGGTGTAATCAATACCTTTATTAGAAAGAGTGATTGAGATAACCTTATCAGATTCAACCGTATTAGCAGGACCAAGTTGTGCAGTTGCTTCTGCACCAAAACCATCACCAGAGATGAAGACTGTAGGAGGTGAAGTATAACCTGAACCTGATGATAGAAGTGCAATAGATTCAATCTTACCGTTAATCACAACTGGTTGAGCAGCTGCTCCACTACCAGAGTTTAGAGTAACAGTAGGTTGTGTAGTATATCCAACACCACTATTGGTGATTCTAACTTCGTTGACAGGACCACGGACTTCAGCAGTTGCCTCAGCACCACCACCTCCACCACCCACAAGGGAGATCTGAGGTGCAGATGTATATCCAGTACCACCATTTCCAATCAGGATCTTAGTGACTGCCCCGTTTGAGATAACTGCAGTTGCAGTAGCACCTTCTCCACCACCACCAGCAATAGAAACAATAGGAACTGTAGTATATCCAGTACCACCACTAGTCAGGATAATATCTGATAGTGAACCATTAACAACAACTTCACCAACTGCTCCAACACCACCACCACCTGAAATGATCAGATTTGGTTTGTTTTGTGCATCATATCCAGTACCAGTAGTAATAACATTGATCTTAGTCAATGAACCAAAGGTAACACCATCAAAAGACTTGTAGTTATACAGAGAAACACCATTCACCCATTGACCTGTAGAACCGTAAATCGTCTCAGTCTTACTAGAGGTGGGTTGAGTAACAAATGGGAATCTCTTCAGATGTCTCTGGTTACCAGGGACTAAGGATGTTCCAGTAAAAGGACCAATGTTATAGTTTGGAATTCCACTGGAAGCAACATAGCAGTAGTCATTATTGATGTAAGTGTTTTGTACATTGGCAATAAAGTCATTAACATTATTATTAACTGTCAGGTTAGTTGACTTACCCTTGTTCAGGTTCACTGCCACAAACATTGTTCCGTTTGCGTCTGCTGAAACAGAAGCAGGCAAAGTATAAGTAAACTGATTGACGATACCAGTTCCAGTAGTAATGATGTTTGTTACTTCATAAACACCATTATAGATTGCTGGTGTAGCACCATAGATGGTAATACTGTCACCAGTTAGAATACCATGGTTGTCATTCTCCGTGGTTACAGTTGCTGTGTAGATACCAGCATCCACAGTAACACCGATAGAGGTAATACGAAGAAGTTTCTTGACGTTATACAACCAAGATCTCACCAGAGTCTTATCACTGGTTGTACCAAGGTTTGCAACCTGCAGTTTATCTCCAGGTAGATAATATGACTTAGATGATGTAATTTCAGTTCTGGATGCTTCTGCAATACCAAGAATTGACATCACAACAGGATTGCCATCAATATCAGTTGCTTGAATATTAATATTTGCAGTAACTTGTGTACCTGCCTGCAGAGAGACTCTTTCTAGAGTAGGTTGTTCGTAATATCTCTCACAGTCAATAAACTGGGACAGGGTTTTCTCTTTATATGAAACTCTCTCAGTATCATTGATGAAGAAGAAACCATTTCTCTCAGGCCAACCAATTGTAGAGTCTACTGAGATAATTCTATTCGTTGAATCAATATTCTCGGATAGAATTGTTTTGTATGGTACAACAAAGTCTCCAACTTGAGAATCTGCGTCAATGTAGATCTCAAAGATGTTCTCATCTGCAATTTGCAGTGAAATGATCTGTTGAACCAATGCAGAAGCATATTGAACAGACTCATCACTAGAATCTGCAAACTGTTGCAGAACTTGACCAGATAGTTTTGTTGGATCACCAGAAATGACTCTTACACGCAGCAAAGTGTCAATTTTCCACTGAGATGCTGATGGAGTTAAAAGTTGTTCTCTAGGAAATGTAATATTGATAGATTCACCATAGAGCATCCTGAATAGGAACTGAACACTCTTTGCTGTACCTTTCGAGACGTAAAAATCTCTTACATTCTTAATTAATAGTGATGGATCAACCTTTTCAAAGAATGATGATGGTAAAGTTGGTAGGAACTGCTTAACAACTTCATCTAGAAACTTTTTGATGAATAGAACCTGTAGATTCTTGACTTCAGTGTTAGATCTATGGTCAGACTCAAGAGACGTTTTAAAATTGATGTCACCAACAGAATCCAGACCAGAAAGACCTGAAAAAGCACGGGTGCAATCATTGAATGCAGATTTATTGTATCCTGTGCCTGGATCAAAGATATCAAATCCAGTAACTTCACCAAGACCAATCGTTGCTGATGCAGTTGCACCTTTTGGTGCCGAGATGGTAATAGTAGGAGGATTTGCTACATCATAGTTCTGACCAAAGTTTGAAATCAGAATATCGGTGACAGCATTTGCAAAAAGGATACTACTTGCAGCTGCTCCTGTACCACCAATCTGATTACCTGCTGCATCTGTTCTGCTATCAGAAATAAAGACACTAGGAGGGTCCAGATAACCTCTACCACCGTCACTAACCACAATATCAGTCAGTTGCCCATTAGTAATGGTTCCTGCTGTTGCAGATGCTGCAGGAGGTCTTGCAATTGTAATCTTGGGTTGTCTAGTATAACCAGAACCAGAATTTGTGATGACAATTCCAGTCACACTACCATCAGCATTAACTACTGCTACTGCAGTTGCTGTTGTGCCAAAGGCATCTTCAGGTGAACCAATAGTAACAGCAGGAGGATTGTCTTGACTGTAACCAGAACCACCATCAACAACAGTGATTGAAGTTAGACCTGAAACGAAAGTAGTTGCTGCGGCAGATCTGCCATTAACAGACTTAAATGTAATTTTTGGGGGATTGTAGTGAGTGTAATCACTACCACCAATTTTAATTGGGATATTGGTTAGTAATCCAGAATCACTAATTGTTGTAATTGCTTCTGCCCCATTGCCAATCTCAGGCATTGAGAACTCAATCGAAATAATGAAGTTGTTTGCTAGATTGACAACGACACTACTATCAACAATAACAGTATTGTCTACGATGGCATAGTCAATAAAAGGTCTTAACCTAATTCCATTATTGATGAATTGGATCAGTTCTTCATGGAGAGGTGTATAGTTGACACCATTTTTTTGTAAACGATATACAGTCTTTCCTGAAGGAAGTGTCTCAACAATATCACTACCGATCAGACGATCCAGTTTAACAATAGGATCACCAACAAAACCTCTTAGAAACTTAATAGAGGTGTCGTTTTGACTATCTAAGGGTAGTCTAGTTCTAGGAGCAACAGTAAATTGAATCTGATTGTTATTCAGAACAACATAGTCAGTTCCAGGTTCTAGAATTTGACCATAGATTTCAACAATCAGACTAGTAACGTCTGGAATAAAAGAAGGCGCACCGAGATACTTAAGATCAAAGAGTCTGTCTGTTCCATTGAATGTAAAGAAGAGAGAATCTAGATCAATCTGCTTTCTAGCAACTTCCACCCCAGAGATGCCAGTGGTGAAGATTGCTTTGGGGGATTCAGTTCTATCTTTGTAAGTGATGACCTCTGAATCAATCAGAATCATGCCATCCTTATCTTTGAAACCCTCAGTAGTTTCAACTTCAATAGTCTTATCACCCTTTATGACATTTGTAGTCAGTTTGGTGCAAGACGTTATCTTTGCATTGCGATATGTATCGACATCAAAATATCTGTTGATATTATTCAGGATGTCAATTGGGTATCCACTGCGTTCCTGTGACTCATAATAGCCACGAACAAATTCTACAAAAGTAGGGTAATCCTGTCTGATGAAAGCAGGAAATTGACCTGCAATACGATCCGATATGGCAATGTTCTTTTGCATCTCTTTTTATATTTCTGTTATCTAATTAGAAACACTCAGGAGTGTCATCTGCTGGTCCTATAATATCTAGGTCGTCATCCGAACCACCATTTGGAATGTTACCTACATTCCCACCACCACCTGTTCCAGTACCAACTGTTCCAGTGGTGCCACCACCTGCTGATCCAGTTCCTGTTCCAGTTTCGTTAGTTCCACCATTTCCTGATCCACCTCCAGCACTGAAGTCGGCAGGTTCAGCATTACCTGTTGTTGTAGAATCAATAGTGATACCAGCAATATCTGGGACAACATTAATTACAGGTGCAATACCACATTCAGATCCGTTTACTGCTAGGTAAACATCGAATTTTGAAATGATATCATATGAGTTGGGGATAACAGAAAGTTTGATCTGATCCCCAATAGAAGTGTCTAGGACTGTGATGGTATTTATGTCCACAACCCCCCTTTTGTAATCAATTTTACCAGCAGTTGAGTTAACGTAAACTTTTTCAGATTCTTCTAGTTTGAAGAGTCTGACATTACCCATTCCGTCCTCATCCAAGTAAACTGTGGTAGTTGCTCCATACTCTGCAGTTGTAAATCCTGAAGATGCTAGAGAAGATTTTCCATGACACTCATTATTGAGGGGTTGGTGAAAATCAATACAATATGATGCGGCAACACCGTTCGATGGACTGAAACATTTACGGATTCTCAGTTTAGTGATGTTTGATGTGATAGATGGGTGAGAATTATCAATTGCTGTTTGAATTTTTGAATATTTGAACTTACCATCAAACTTCTTAACTGCTTCACCAGTGATATAACCACTGACTGCAGTCTCAACATAATTTTTAATCTCGTTAGGTGAAAGATTAGTGGTATTGATGTCAAAATATGCAGTAGTTCTCAATTCAACCTCAAGAACCTTCGCATCAACAACTACAGGGATAATTGATGCAACACTATAATTTTTCAGTTCCCTAACAAGATTTCTCTTTGTGTTGGTATCAATGTTTAGACCTGTTTTTGTCTTAACTGCCAAATAGACTTTACCGTACTGAGGTGGATCTAACTCTTCACCACCATATGCAATAACATCGTCAGTATCATTGTAAATTTGACGGAAAATATTTTCATAGTCCTTAGAAGTCACTGCTCTGTTCTGAGTAGAGAACTGTCTAGGTGCTTTGAACTTAATCTTCTCTAAAGATTCAGCAGGAACACCACCAGAAGACTTAGAAACCACTGAAATCGTTGCTTCTGCTGTAATGTCTCTACCAGCAGCATCAACTACAGTTCCAGTGAATGAAAATGACCCTGCATTGTTAGCAGATTCACCTTCAGTCTGAATATAGTTAAATTCTATGACTTCACCATCAACAGTCTCTCTACCAAAGACACCATCACCAAAGTAAACTTCATATCTAAGGTCTTCAACCTCTTGTAAGAAGTAAACACGATCTTTTGAATCTAGATCAATGATAGTTTGTGCTTTGACATAGTTGTTTCTGACAGTAGAGTTCTCAGACTGTCTAACATAAACCTTCAATGTCGAAATATCAACATTTTGATTGGGAACTACAAATCTTTGTGTGGTCTCAGTTTTATCAACCACATATTCAAAATTTAATAACTGACCTTCAAATACTGTTAGGTTGTTCCAAGTTGCCTGACCTGTAATTGAATTTACAGGAACTGTAACATCTTCAACAATAGAGAAGATATAAGATTCGTTATCAATTCTCGATGCTAAAACAGATCCTGCTCTCAAGGTAGCAGTATTAGGGTATTCACCGTCATCAATCTGAGGTACGATCAAATTAACAGTGACAACTGCTTTAGAAGCAGTAATTGAGTCTGGTGTATAATTGAAATACTTGAGGATATTAACTACATTGTCTCTAATTGTTGAGGTAGACAAGAATAGTTCATTAACAGCAAGGTTTGCGTTAAATGAAGAGTAGTATGTATTATATGCTAGGATGTCTAGAAGGTACGATAGAGTAGAACCTTCAAAATCGTAGTCAGTAAACTCCGATCTAGTTCTTAGGTAAGACTTAATAGACTCTTTGATTTCCTCAAAATCAAGAGTCGTTAAATTTGAAGGTCTAGTTGCCATTTTTTACCTTGCTAATAGGAATGTCACTGTTTGTGTTAGTGGTTGACCGATAATCTTGAATTCGATCTCAACTTCAATTTCATTACTATCTTCCAGTAAGTATATATCTGTGTTCTCGATGGTTACTCTGGGTTCAAAATTTTTGATTGCTGTTTCAATCTCGTCTTTTAACACTTCACCTAAAAATTGATCTGCATTTTCAAAAAGTAGATTCCCTACTTGAGAACCATAAGATTGGTTGAATGGTTTCTCACCAAATCTGGTCATAACAATATTTCTTACAGCATCACGAATCGCATTTGCATCTTTTACTTGTGTTACATCATCTGTACCAGGATTTTTCAGGAATGATAATTTAATATCCCTGAACGATCTTGAAATATCAGTAACCTTACCTGTGATTGCCATTAGTGTCTTTCAACGTAATCGGTAACTTTGTCGTTAGGAGGATTTTTCTTGTCTCTCCCTACCATGTTAAGATATTTATCACTACGTGGGTCAGTAATAAGCGTCATACCAGATTCAATAAATTCATTACCTTGATCTGGAATAGGATTATTTGCCATTTTTCACTAAAAGTACGGATTTGGATGTTACCATCCCTTGTTTTTATTTATAGTAAAAAACCCACCCCTTTCGGGGTGGGTATTAATCATTTACCTTGACCACGATAACGTTTCTTTGCAGAATTACGTGATGTAGATGCATACTTGGTATGCGCTCCTCTACCTTGCCGAGTTTTTTTAGGATGCGATTGAATTGTATCTGCACCACTAAGAGATTTTGAACGTGCTGCCATAGGTTACCTGTGAACTGTGAATATTATAGCACAAGTTAGATTGTAAATACAGTCCAAGTGCCAGTTGCAATTTTGGACCAACATGGTGCTTTTCCAGGAGTCTTAGTTCCTAGGTCATCACCGACTCTAGCAATAGGAATACCTGTAACTAGAACTGTTGGTGGACCAAGCATCGGAATAGTCCATGGAACTACAATCCTAGTATGTCCACCACCCCCTATGATGTCCTCAATTGTAAGTGTGGGGCAACCAAACGGAACGGGACACAAACCACCCTTACAGGGGATTTTAACGAGGTTTGTACCGATTGCTGGATGTGGGATCAAAACATCACCTTGCACTAGAGGTGGTTGTTTTTCAATCAATACTTTTCCTTTGAGTGGAACTAATGGAACTGTACTGACTGGCAACCAAGCACATGATATATTTTTTGCTACCACGACCATAGGGATAGGTCCAATCTTCTTATGCAAAAATGCAGGCAGGAGAAGTCCATGTCCTGAACAAATGCCTGATGGTACTCCGATTGGTCTATATCCCATGATTACAAGAAACTCCAGTTAGCGTTAGTTGGATGATCGTTATATGTCTTAATTACATTGCCCCACCTAGCAGCTGCATTACTAAAATTGTTAACGAAATATTTAGTATAGGTCCACTCCATTGGATTGTTCGGTTGTGGTGGACAACAAGGTTGACCACAACCTAGAGGTGGTATAAACGAAGATGGTGCTACATAACCAGGATCCTCAGGATTACCTCCACTACCAGGATTGTTTATACTAGGTAGTTGAGTGAATAGTGGTCTAGGTCCAAAATCACAAGTGGTTTGCGGTGTAAATGTACAAGTGATTGTAAATGCTCTCTTGATTACTTCCCTCTCGTCAGGAACCCACTTCACTGGCATGATTTTCAATTCTGATGTAGATCTTGGAATATCTCTCCATCTGTTGACTGGACCATACTTTTTAACTTTTTCATTAGCAAGATCAAAGATCCTGACTTTGTTTTCTGGATCATCATTGAATGTCTTTGCTAAGAGGTTATCATTGGTTCTTTGCGTCTCCGATGCAATCAAAAGAGTGCCAATTTGATTTTCATTGATATTACCTTGTGTTAAGTCATTGATAGACTTAGATGATCCTGGTGCCCCTAAAAAGTTAGGTTCATCATTATTAGGATCTTGAAATTTTGCTTCATCAACTAATCTTTTATCTTGACCATCCACGTATGCATTAATTTGTTGTACAGTATAAGGTTCTGTTTGAACAGTATCAACTTTTGCAAGTGTTTTTGGTGATGCTACAGTTCTGACACTGGTAATTCTTGCAGTAGTTTTGGTAACACCAAAGAAAAGTATATCTCCAACTTCAGGAGTACGAGAAACATCTCTACTGATAAACTGTGTTCCTGCAGTATTAATCTGCTGAATAGTTCCAGACAGTGTTCTATCAGTCTTTTTACGGAATTGATGTCCTACTGAAATCACATTAAGAACATCTTCAGTGAATACACCCTCAACAACTGCTAGACTAGTAGTACCAGATTGCGGGAATAATTCAAATGTAGTGTTAGATTGACTATATCCATACCCTTTTGATGTCAAAACTGCCACATCTAGTTCAAATGCACCAGCAATAGGTGTTATTTGCAGTTGAGTACCCGCAATATATGGTGATGTGGGTAGACTTACATTAAATGTGACAGATTCACTGACCCTAGCACCAGCATCTACAATTGTTACCGCGGTAATTTTACCATCATAGTTCTTAGAAATTGCTTTTGCTGCCTCTCCTGCGTAAGTCCAGTCAACTCCACCATCAGAAATAGTGCCTGTACTATGACTTGGAGCAACTGTACCTGAAGTTCCGTTCGATGCTGCGGTATAAAGGTTGTTACTAACAAAAACTTGGTCCCCAATAGTGTATGCTTGAGTGCCAACCCATGGACTTCCGATGGTAATTAGTGGATTAGATGTTGCTTCATCACCAGGAGTGACTGTAATTGCGGTAATTCGATCCACATCGAAGGTAGCTACTGCAGTTTGAGTGCCTACATTGAAGGTAATTGCGGGTACAGATGTGTATCCAGACCCCTGTTTAGTGATTTCAACGTACTCAGTGCGGGTTGTGCCGACTAAATCTAGGTTAAACGTAGGCAAAATACCTCTATACAGTAGTTTTGCCGTACCATTCAACTCAACTCCTGTTGTATGGGTCGGTTCAGTAGCACCAAAATCACCTGCTAGAGTAACTTGGTACACATTATTACCAGAAACTACAGATGCATTGAGTGCAGCATTGGTATTTGCTGCCCAAGTATTGAATGATGGGGTGATTTCTGCAGCTGGAGTCTGTTGATATCCGTCTCCTTCAGTGTCTACAGTGATAGAAGTGAGTGGAGCACTGCCCAAAACGACTCCTGCTGCGTCTCTTCCTGTCGGAGAGGAGATTCCAATCTCAACATCATTGGTATATCCTGCTCCAGGACTGCTTAATGAGAGTCCTGTTAGGGTAGAATTGTCTACTGCATCGATTGTTATGATGGTTTCTTTGATCTCACCCTCATTTCCCTCTGAGTTATTCTTGTATTTTCCTTGAGGTTCATAGATTTTGAGGTATCTTTCGTCTTGTAACCTCTCAGGAGAGTCATTTCTCTTCAAATCAACGAAACCATTGACCTCTGTATCGAGTGCTGAGGTCATCATGCCAGCATATTTCTGCATTCCCTGCCCTAACTGCACGAAAGATGACTGTTGAGACGATGTTAATTTCTTTAAACGACTACTAGCCTTCAGTTTAGTCGTCCTTGAGAGGTCTTGTTGTGCGATAGGGTAGACATTTGCAACCTCTCGGTTGGGTTTGGTGCTATAAAGTGCGGGGTTGACCTTCAATTTACTGTAGAAGATCTCCTTTTCGAGGAATTCAAACCTTCCAAACACAATTGCCTTGTCCTTAACACCTCCACCAGCAACAATTTGCACATTTGGATTGATACTATTTGACAAATTTGCCAAATATGTCTGATTTGTTAAGGGTGCTGCAAGTTCAACATAGTGAAAATTCATATCTTCGAGTGAATTACTAAGCACAGACCCCGATTGTGCCTCTTGTTGAACGTCATTCCACTTAGAATAGTGGTAAATTTTGGTAATTGCTTGCCCACCAAGCACATCACCGACGATTAAGTGCTGTCTAGGTTCCTGCGTTGGTTCTGGACTGCCTCCACTGTACTTAATACAGATGGCACTAGCACTAATATCGTTGCCATTGGTCCCTACAATATGAATTTCTTCATCATCTGCGTCAGTTGTGATCGAAGTAGTCTCAATATCGAGGTAACTCTTGCCATCAGGGCAATATGCACCACCTGTTCGGCACCATCTACCATGATCTGAGGTATCCCAGAGCATATGAAACATTCTTTCGGACTCCACATCGGGAGATTTGACCGCATGTACAAAAGGAGGACCTACACAACAGATACAAACAGGTGGAGACTCTGGTTGACACGGCGGCGCACAGACATATTTGACCCATTCTGGACCCTGAGCAATGATGGTGTCCTGTTTTTGGTCTCCAGGATCAAATTCTTTGTAAACAAATGCTAATCCACAGTTCGCAGCAGGATCAGCGCCCGAAGAACTCCTAAAGTTGAACGGGGAAGTTGCACCAACTACAGCAGACTCGATATAAATGGCATCACTTCTACTTTCGTACCAGTAAAATCCAAGTGCTCCAGATTCATCTAAGGTAATCGGCATATTTCGTAAGTAGGTGAGGGGCAAAGATTTGCATATCAGCTTTCATCTTCTCTTTATCGACAGTTTTGTAACCAATTCGCATATTCTCTAAGATATACTCTTTGACTTGCTCTGGATTTGCAGTAGCAAGAACTTTTTTAACAATAAGTGATACCGCAGACTTAATATCTTCGTTAGTATCTATGTCAAGAATATCAAAAAATGTTTTATACTGTTCTTTGATAGTATTATTGACGCATCGTTTCATTTGAATATATGAAAACGTACTCATAGCACGTTTATCCATTTTTTTATAGACGTGTTCTGCCATCTCTTCAGCAATCTGCTCTAGCATTACACTATAACTCAATTCACTTAGATTACTCATGTTCAATACGGTTGTAGATATCAGTTAAAACTTCACCAAGGGGTAGATGCTTCTCACCTCCTGGTGGTTTGTAGTGTGGAGTAGAGTAACTTATTACCCAGTTCTCAATGGTCTTAATACGTTCCAGTAAATTCGCACAATCTGTCTGTACTTTTAATACACCTCCCATAGCAAGAGATGCTAATTGCTCTGATGTTAAATGCTCTTGATAAGGAACATCTAAATTGATATCCCCAGGATTACTTTGTTCTTCATTCATTTCAAAATACTATTAATAATTGCATTATAATCATTATCAGAAAGAGTTGTTGCAACACGTGCTTCAGGTGTTTCAAATCTTAAACCTTCTGCTCTTTTATTCGTATCTTCTTTCGTACTATTTAGTTGCTGATTGACAGTCTGCTTTTGATTTAGATCCTTTACAGAATTACCTAGAATAGTCTGAGTGTAGTTCTCAACAGTTACATTCTCATAGACTCTATGAACTCTTTCTTCCTCCTTCGACATCTCATAGTTATAAACAGCATTCTCATCTGCTGCCTTCGCAGCTTCGTTACCATCGGGATTGATACGACTGCCATCAAATTGTCCTACTGCTTTAATATACTCAGTTGTAGAAATGTTCTCTCCTGCGTCTAGACGGTCCTGAAAGGCAATCTCACTACTTCTTAGGTAATCTGGGTCTCCCCCAGTTGCAGTTAGGGTTGTATTACGATCTGAACCTTCTTGTACAAGACTAGCAGCAGAAGCACGATAGGCATTTGCTTTTCTGATATTTGCAATATACGTTCCATCTAATCCTAACATCTCTTGTGGATCAAATACTGCTTCCGTTTCTACTTTAATATTCTGTGTAGAAAAGTCAAAACCAGAGTCATCATCTCCTTTGACAATGACTTCATCATTTTCTTCAATTGTATTTACAGTATTAAATCGATTGATTGTTGTAGTATTATTTGCAGGTGAATCTAAGACTGCATCTGCTACAGTAAAAAAAGTATCAAAGTTTCCACCCTTTGCATCATTGCCTTTCTCGGTGGTAACCTTTGTTAAATTCATATCATCAGTGATTTGATCAAATGCCGATCTGACTGCACTACTAAAAGTCATAACTTGAAATGCGACGGTGGGGTTTTTTCTATATATCTCCTTACCATTTAATATCCCTCCGTGGTAAATTAAGTTCTTTCTCAAGTTTTCTCATCATATACCTCATACGAACTTTGATGATCTGATAGTTAATCCATAAATCAACAAACCGTATTAACCTCAGAGTTTCATCTAACCCTAACCAGGCAATCACAATACACAGTGCAGTCGCAAAGATATAAAATGATATCAAAACTCTTCTCCCCTACGTTGATCTAGATACCTGATAATTTCTTCCCTCCACTCCATGAGTTCATCATAACATTGCTGGTTATGAGCACACTCACGTAATTTGTGATCTGGTTTTAATACACTCTCATAGAATAATCCAAGTGCATCCTTTCGTTTGTCATCAGTAGTCATAGTTTAATCCTATCGTGAAACGGAGAAGAGTAATAACTTACCCTCTGTATTTAATCTGCTTACCCTCTCAGGCATAAAAAAAATCCTCAGAAATTTTTTCAGAGGATGCATCGGGGGGACCCATTTGAAATAACCTGGGTGATATATCAATAGAGGGTACTAGGGACCGTTATAGATTACGGGGACCCATCGTTTTTATATAAACCCCCCAAGGCATCACATAAGACCCATAAAACACTGTCCTATGTGTTACTTAGTGTCATGTCCTCAGATATACTCAGAGAGTGCTAATCTGTCCCTCTGAGTGTCTCCTAGGTGCCTCTCAGTAATTAACCCCAATCCCCACGATAATCGATATCAAACTCTACACCAACAGATGAATCATCATATTCAGAATCATCATCAATATCCTCTGTGGTTTCTGTTAGGAACTCATCAACCCAATCTGTATCATAGTCATTCAAGTTAACCTGGTCAGTGTTAGGATCTTGCATGGTAGTTGGTGTTAGTTAGTGTCGAAGTCTTGGGAGTTAGTGTCAAACTGTTGGAATCGTTTGTTATAGTTTTCCACAGAATCTTCGTAGGTTGTGGAAAACGTATCCTTAGACTTTCCCGACCATTGACGTTTTTCCCTTAATGACTTTGGTCGGTTACTCTTATAAGTGTCGTTTCGTTTGTATGTTCTTCCCATTGGTTTTGTGTTGACTTTGTTATTATAAAGGAGTTGAATGCTGTTGTCAACTAGGGTTTCATCAGTAATGCTCATCAAAGGGGGATAGATGTATTCGGATGTTTGTGTTGACATACGAGAGGGTTTGTGATAGATTGAGGACTAAGATCCCCCAGTCTCAGAGTATTTAGAGAGAGGTATTGAACAGGGTTTTATATTTAATTAACCATTTAATTAATTAACAAGATTGTGGAAAACCTCCGCATAAGTTGTGGAAAACTAGTTCTTAACCTGTTCAAACATAGTGATAGCAGTGTTATCATCATAGATTAATTTGATTTCATCTATAACATCTTCATCAGACCAATCTATCATAGTATCCATAATAGTTTCATAGGCAAAGATTTGAAGAGTTTTAAGATCCATACCATCGAGAAGTTTGTTAGTATAGTTCTCTTTAAGGTTAGTAAGTTGTGTTTGAGTAAGTTGCATGAGAATTAGATGTTCTGATAGTTAGGAAGATAAATGAACTCGTAGTCTCCATCTTGAGGATCATTGCTGTCTGGTGTAATCCATTCGGAATAGATTGCATCAGAGTAATCGATGTTATTATCTTTAACGTGTTTTTCGAGTTGTTCGAGAAGAGTTTCCCCCATAAGATCAATAGACTGTTCAATAGAAAGAGTTTTCATGATTGATGTTAGTTAGTGTGGGACTTATGTGAGGGGAAGATCTTATGCGAAAGTGTAACCGTTAGTGAAATCATCGACGTTATAGACTTTTGATTGTCCTGCCTGTCCGACGAACTTTCTTACATACCAGACGAAATCTTTTTGGAATACTCCTTCACCAGTAATACAGAAAGCATCACATAGTGCATTCAATCGTGATTTAGTTGTTGTTGTCTGCCAACCACCATCAAAGATTGTCATTGAATCATCGTTGATTTCTGCAATCTTGTTACCATGAAGACGTACAATAGAGGTGGCAGATTCTGCGTCAAAATGTACGGAAGTGTTTGCAGACTGC
>Ga0209557_1000897_pt1 | contig 17002 bp, 16 predicted proteins | sample SaaInlV_120m_DNA_4_FD_184672 | JGI IMG/M metagenome (GOLD analysis project Ga0209557, IMG submission 184672) | Marine microbial communities from expanding oxygen minimum zones in the Saanich Inlet - Saanich Inlet SI074_LV_10m_DNA (SPAdes) (version 2) | ecosystem: Environmental > Aquatic > Marine... | reverse complement strand
CGTTAAGCGCATCGCCCATTTTGCTCAGGTGGTGGTACCGCTGATGGCGGCTGGGTATATCCTTATTGCCTTCACCGTGGTGTTTCTCAATATCGACATGGTACCCACAGTCACTAAATTAATTATAAATAGCGCCTTTGGCCTAGATGCGGGTTACGGTGCCATTATTGGTATGGCAGTGGCCTGGGGTGTTAAGCGCGGCGTTTACTCCAATGAAGCGGGACAGGGCAGTGGCCCTCATCCAGCGGCTGCGGCCGAAGTTTCCCATCCCGCCAAACAGGGTTTGGTACAGGCCTTTTCGGTTTATGTGGACACGCTGCTAATTTGTTCAGCCACCGCCTTTATGATTCTGTTAACTGGCCTCTACAATGTGGAAGGGGCTGATGGCACGTTCCTCTATCAGGGTCTGCCCGGTGTCGACGTTGGCCCAGCCTATGTCCAAGCTGCATTTGATACAGTGTTGCCTGGTTTTGGCAGCAGTGTGCTGGCAATTGCGCTGTTGTTTTTTGCCTTCACCACAATTGTTGCCTACTACTACATTGCTGAAACCAATGTGATGTTTATTAACCGTAAAGTGCATCGTCCTTGGTTGGCAAATCTGCTTAAAGTGTTGGTGCTGACATCGGTTATGTACGGTGGTCTGAAGAGCGCCGATCTGGCTTGGGCACTGGGTGATGTGGGCGTAGGTCTTATGGCCTGGTTGAATATAGTCGCGATCCTTATCTTGCAGCGTCCCGCTCTGGTGGCGCTCAAAGATTACGAGCAGCAGTTGGATGCTGGTGTAGATCCGCAGTTTGATCCCCAGAATTTAGGGATTGAAAAGGCCGATTTCTGGGTGGATAGAAAGAACGCTCAGAGCCAGTAGGCGCTATTCAGTCTCAGTTGGCCAACCGCCAAGATCTTTCCAGCGATTGACAATGCCGCAGAATAGTTCTGCGGTTTTCACTGCGTCATAGAGCGCGCTGTGAGCACTTCGATTATCAAAATCCATCTTCGCCGCCTGACAGGCTTTGGCCAAGACAGTTTGGCCATAGGCTAGACCGGCGAGGGTGGAGGTATCAAAGCAAGAAAAGGGGTGAAAGGGATTGCGCTTAATCTGATTTCGATTCACCGCCGCATTGACAAAACCAAGATCAAAATGGGCGTTATGCGCCACCATCACTGAACGTGTGCAGCCGGTAGCGCTGATCTCATGACGTATAGGTCGAAAGATATCCCGCAGTGCTTCGCCTTCTTCCTCGGGCATACGCTCTGGATCATAGATATCAATTCCGGTAAATTCCAGCGCCGCTTTTTCAACTACCGCGCCAGGAAAGGGGTCGATATTTTTACTGTGTGTCTCTTTGATTTGGATATTGCCCTGAGCATCCATTTCCAGAATGACCGCGGCAATTTCTAGCATGGCATCGGTGCGAGAGTTAAAACCACCGGTTTCAACATCCACTACAACGGGCAAAAAACCACGAAATCGCTTGGCGATATTATTCGTGTACTCTTCGCTATCAGACTCATTGGTGATCGGCGACATATCCATTAGTGGTCCATTTTCCAATTCAGAGTAGTACCAGCGCCGAGAGGAACCAGTTGCGAATCATCAAACGGAATCGCTGCGGGCAGCTGCCAGGGTTGGCGTGATAGGGTAATGCTCGAAGTGTTTCTCGGCAGTCCATAAAAGTCTGCACCGTACTTGCTGGCAAAGCCCTCGAGCTTATCCAGTGCGCCGGCTTCTTCAAAGGCCTGAGCATAGAGTTCGATTGCTGCATGGTGGCTAAAGCAGCCAGCACAACCACAGGCACTCTCTTTTTTGTTCTTGGCATGGGGCGCAGAATCAGTGCCTAAAAAGAACTTCGGGCTGCCACTAGTCGCAGCCTTGATCAGCGCATGCTGATGCAGGTCACGTTTTAAAATCGGCAGGCAGAACAGGTGCGGCCTAATACCGCCAACCAGCATATGATTGCGGTTGTAGAGCAGATGCTGAGGGGTAATGGTGGCGGCAACATTGTCACCGGCTGCAGCGACAAAATCTGCTGCTTCACGGGTTGTAATATGTTCAAAGACAATTTTTAATTTGGGGTAGTGCTGAACCAGACCGCGCAGGTGACGCTCGATAAACACTGCTTCGCGATCAAAAATATCAATCTCGTTGGCGGTGACTTCGCCGTGCAGCTGCAGCACCATACCCACTTCCTGCATGGTGGCAAGGACCTTCTGGATATTGTTGAGGTTGGTAACACCTGAATCGGAATTGGTTGTCGCTCCCGCTGGATAATACTTGCAGCCATGGATAAACCCACATTCCTTAGCAGCGCGGATTTCATCGGCAGTGGTGTTGTCGGTGAGATAGAGAACCATTAATGGCTCCCAGGTCGAGCCCGCGGGACGCTGTGCCAGAATGCGTTCGCGGTATGCACCGACTTGCGCCACAGTAGTTGCCGGAGGCACTAGGTTAGGCATAATAATACCGCGACCAAAGCCTCTTGCGGCTGCAGGTACGGTTGAAGTCAGTACGCTGTTATCACGCAGGTGAAGATGCCAATCATCAGGTTGTATAAGAGTAATTGAGTCCATTAATGCCGTATCCGCTGTTGTCGGTGAATGCTACCGGAAACGGTGGTGTCATGACAGGTTTTGTGGAAAGGTATGCGTAAAAATTGAGTAACTAATGAAGATAACACTACTCTGTAACCGCGATTTGCCAAGCCATGTTGCTCTGGGCCATCTCGTTAAAGGATTGGCTGAGCACAGTCTATCCATTTTTATATCTGAAAAAGTCGGTGCCGATAAGGTTTTGCCAGAGCCACTAATGGAACTTGCTGCCTTTGAACGGCAGCTACTGATGGATGGTCGCCCAAGTTTTGAGCAGCTAGCTGAAAGGGCCGGCTGTTCGCTGCAGGGATTTGTCGATCTGGATAATAAGGTTAATACCCCTGAGGGTATTGCCAGAATTGCTGCCACTGAACCGGAGCTTATTATATCAGTGCGCTTTGGCTTGATTATCCGCGAAGCGGTTATTGCTCTTCCCAATCAGGGTATTATCAATCTGCACTCAGGACTGTTGCCGAATTACCGTGGCGTGATGGCGACCTTTAGAGCAATGCAAAATAATGACACCGAGATCGCCTCGACCCTGCACTATATTCGAGACTGCGGCATTGATAATGGCGATATTATTTCTATCTCGGCAATTCCTTTAAATCCACAGCAATCTTACCTGCTCAATGTGATCAATCTCTATGCTGGGGGCTGCCAGCAGATCATCAGCGCCGTAAGTAACCTCTGCGCAGGCAAGGGTCTTGTTGCCTACCCCCAAGAGCAAGTCTCAACCTACTACAGCTTCCCCAGCCAGGCCGAGCTCGACGCTTTTGCCGCCGCGGGTGGACGGCTCTTCGATCAGGCCGAGATTACTGCGCTTAAGCAATACTAAAAGGTCTAGTCTTAGGGTAAAATCGCCGCCTCGTCACCTCAAGCAAAGGATTACGTCACGTGTCATCAGTTAATAAAGTTGTTTTAGCCTACTCCGGTGGATTAGATACCTCGGTTATCGTCAAATGGTTGCAGGAAGAATATAACTGCGAAGTCGTTACCTTCACTGCCGATATCGGCCAGGGTGAAGAAGTCGAACCCGCTCGCGCCAAGGCTGAAGCTTTGGGCGTAAAAGAAATTTATATTGATGATCTACGCGAAGAATATGCTCGCGATTTTGTCTTCCCCATGTTCCGTGCCAACACAATTTATGAGGGCGAGTATCTGCTCGGCACCTCTATTGCCCGTCCGTTGATTGCCAAGAGACTGATCGAAATTGCCAATGAAACTGGCGCCGACACCATATCCCATGGCGCTACTGGCAAGGGCAATGATCAGGTGCGTTTTGAACTGGGTGCCTATGCGCTAAAGCCAGGCATTAAAGTGATTGCCCCGTGGCGAGAGTGGGATCTGAATTCCCGCGACAAGCTAATGGAATACTGTGAAAAGCACAACATTCCGGTTGAGATGAAGCGTGGCAAAAAATCCCCCTTCTCCATGGACGCGAACTTGCTGCACATCTCCTACGAGGGTGGCAACTTGGAAGACCCTTGGTCCGAAGCTGAAGACGATATGTGGCGTTGGACGGTTGCTCCAGAGCAGGCCCCCGATGAAGCTTGTTATATGAATATCAGCTATGAGAAGGGCGATATAGTTGCTATTGATGGCGAAGCCATGTCTCCGGCCACGGTTATTGAATACTTAAATAAGGTTGCCGGCGCTCACGGTGTTGGCCGTCTAGATATAGTTGAGAACCGCTATGTGGGTATGAAGTCACGCGGCTGTTACGAGACACCAGCAGGCACTGTGATGATGAAGGCGCACCGCGCTATCGAATCCATCACCCTTGATCGCGAAGTGGCGCATATGAAAGATGAGTTGATGCCGCGCTACGCCAAGTTAATTTATAACGGTTACTGGTGGGCACCTGAGCGTCTGATGTTGCAAACCGCTATAGATCAAAGTCAGGATGTTGTTAACGGTGATGTGCGCATTAAGCTCTACAAAGGCAGTGTGAGTGTTGTTGGCCGCAAGTCAGATGACAGTCTGTTCGATGCCAATATAGCCACCTTTGACGATGATGGCGGTGCCTATAACCAAGCCGACGCTGAAGGCTTTATTAAGCTTAATGCACTGCGTTTGCGTATTGCCGCTAATAAGGGTCGCGATATTCTGTAACGCTCTGCTAGCAGTTAACTAGAGCGGCTATTTAGAGCTGGTATCTAGGCTTTCGATAGCACCAAACTAAAAATCTCTGCCACCTCCTAGGGTGTCAGAGATTTTTTGCTTATGCGCTGGCGTTTTACTGTCTAGTTAATTGCAAAGCTAACAATCAACTGCGCATATGCACATCCATTTGCGGGAACGGAATTTCAATTTCAGCGGTTCTTAAATTATTGTAAATCGCGGTTAAGTACTGTGACTTCACCCATCCAGGACGCTTCACCCACTCGCCCTGAGCCCAGATAGTCAGAATACATTCAATCCCGGACGCGCCCAGTTCGGTGACCAGCACATCGGGCATAATATTTTCGCGCTTTAACGTGATAGGCACTTCCTCCGCTGCCTTCAAGCCTGCTTCACGAACCTGTTCCAGATCACTGCCATAGGCCACACTAAAGCTGATCGAAAAGCGGCGGATGTCATCGTTCAACGTCCAGTTATTCACCTGACTGCTAATAAAATCCGCATTGGGCACGATGATATCGGCATTATCTAATGTGCGTAGTAAGGTACTGCGAATATTAATTTCCCGGACTTCCCCCAGCAGACCATCCGCCAGTTCGACAAAATCGCCAATGCGCAGAGACTTCTCAAACAGAATAATAATGCCGCAGACAAAGTTGTTAACAATCGACTGCAAGCCAAAGCCTATGCCTACACCCAGTGCACCGGCTACCAACATTAGGTTGTTAAAGCTGACACCCAGAGCGGATAGGGCGAGAATCAAACCGACACCATAGACAATGTATTTCAGCACCCGCTGGATAATATAAACGTTCTGGTCGTGAGCACCGCTGCGCTTAGCGGCCGCCGCAGAGGCTTTGGATAATCCGCGTTGCACAATTGCACTAACAACTAAAATACCTATTGCTGAGGCGACGCCAGCAATGCGCAATGTATAGTCGCCCAAGACCAGAAGCGGCATCGACAACCAGGTTTGTAATTGTTCTATCACAGCCATTTATTCCTTTTAAAAATTGCCACCAGTGAGGTCGCGATGATGGCCATAAAACCGACCAGAAAAAAGTAGCCATTGGGGTGGTGTAGCTCGGGTATATTGTCAAAATTCATCCCGTAGAGGCCAGCCAAAAATCCCAGAGGTACAAAAATCGCCGTGACCACAGTTAAGATGCGCATAGTCTCATTAAGGTTGTGCGATGTGAGAGAGATATGCCCGTCAATTAAGTCGCCAGCCAAATCATAATAGAGCGCCGACAGCGAGTTTAGTCGCTCAAACTTCTCATAGACATCTGTCACTGAGTGAATGGCATCAATGTCGTCGCCATACTCCTGCTTAAGGTGCGTCAGCAATTCTAAATAGACTCGGTCATGGTAGCTGTGCAGACGTTTTAGTTTGCGCAGCCAGGTTTTACAGCTGATCAGGTCGCGCAATACGCTATCTCCCTGAGTTGACAGCAGAGTGTCTTCATACTCGGAGAGCGCCGGCTCAAAATCTAACAACAGGTCGAGATAGGCCAAGCCCATAGAGTTGGTAATTGAGGCAAATAAAACCATTGGCCCTCGGGCCATCAGCCCTGATAGTTTAGCGCTGTCGAGCCAGCTACTAATCGCGGGTGAGGGGTTTTCGTGGCGAGTAATTAAAAAGTTATTGCCAATAAAACCGGCCACCTGAAGTGTATCGAATGCGAGACCCTCATGGTCAGCAACAAGCTCACGTAATAACACAAATGACTGATCAGTAAAGTGCTCGATCTTGGGCGGGTGACGTGCACGGCGTGCATCCAAAATAGTCAGTGGGTGGCAGTTAAACTGATCGAAGATAAGTTGTTCAGAAGCCGCCGACTCCTGCTCGATATCAATCCACAGCATGCAGTTATCCGCCAATGGCAGCTGTATAAGCTCCGTACCACCGCATGTATAGGTTGTACCATCGTATAGGCATATATTAATCATTGCGCAACCCTGTACCTAAGTTGCCATAAGTATATGGCAGGATAGGGGAAATATAATAGATTAACGTTACTCACTTAGATCCCTAGTTCCAGTCTTCTGAATCCTCAGTTTTCGACTACGCTAATATTAACAGACTCGCTTATCGCGATATTGATAGCATGTAATGGATATTACGTAATTAAGAGCCGGTAATAAAGAGCGCTTGCTTGAACCTCAAGGACTGACTATGGATTTTCAGGACTACTACAAAATACTCTCGGTCGCTCCTGACGCCGATAGCAAAACCATTAAAACTGCCTATCGCAAATTGGCTAGAAAATACCACCCAGATGTTAGCGAGCACCATGAGGCCGAAGAAAAATTCAAGTTGAGAGTCAGGTGCCCGAGACTATTGCCGATGGTCTCAGATCAACTCTTGGTATAAGTAATTTTTCTATTATCACTGAGCAGGTGAATGATATTGTTCTGGCCTCAGAGCAGGCCATTGTGGATGCGATGCGTCTAGTATGGATGCGCATGAAAATTGTTATTGAGCCCTCCGCCGCCGTCGCTGTGGCCGCTGTGATGGAGAATCGAGAAATGTTTTCAGGCAAGCGGGTGGCGACTATTCTAAGTGGCGGTAACGTGGATTTGGATGCACTGCCCTGGTGAGTTATTTACTCCAGTCGGCTTATAACGCAAACTGTGTAGCCTGTGTATATAGCGCTAATCAATTCACCTGAGTACTCGAAAATGACCGCAAAGAGCGAAAATCGCCCTCGCTTTCACCTCGCATTTCCTGTCACCGATTTGGAGGCAGCAAGACGTTTTTACACGGATATTTTAGGCTGTAAAAACGGTCGTGAATCTGATCGCTGGATTGATTTTGATTTCTTTGGTCACCAGTTGGTGGCACATTTGGTTGAACCCGAGGACCATCCTTCGGTGACCACCAATGCTGTGGATGGCCATGCGGTGCCAGCATCCCATTTCGGTGTGATTTTGGAATGGGATCAGTACCAACAATTTGTGGTTAATCTTGAACAAAAGGGCGTCGAGTTTGTTATCGAACCCTACCTACGCTTTGAAGGTCGCCAAGGTGAACAGGCAACGCTATTTGTCCGCGATCCGAGCAATAACTATTTAGAGTTTAAGGCTTTTCGCGATATAGAGATGTTGTTCGACAAAGACTTGGAAAGCTATTAAGCAGCCTATAACTAGCCAGTCAGCTTGCGCACAATTGCCCGTCCCAGCATTCCCAACTTATTCATACTCGAAAATCTCGCCGCATTGGTTTTCTCCACACCCTGTGCATAGTTACTGTGGCGTGAATAGTCGATGCTGATATCGAGGAAAACCGGCTGATTATGTGCCGCAGTTTCTAGGGCATGGCGCAGGGCGACTTCTATATCGTTGTTATGTCTGACGGGAATATAGCCGCACTCAATGGAGTCGGCGAAGGCGCCCCAGTTGATATTGCCGAGTTGGGTACAGGTGGTTTGGTCGTCACTAATCCGCTGGCTATGATTAATCCGTGAGAGTTTGCCATCGTTAAAAATGCAGTAGATGGCGCCAAGATTTTCGCGCACTGCGGTCAGTGCTTCCATGCCGCTCATCAGCATGGCGCCGTCGCCAACAATGCCAACAACCTGTTTGTCTGGGTTGACCAGTTTTGCGGCATTGACCGCCGGGATGCAATAGCCCATGGCATTGAAACTGGAGGGTGAGATAAAGCTGCGCGGGTTATTTATCGGCAGTAATTCAGCGGCCAGAAAAGTGTGCAGGCCATCATCAGTAATAATAACGGCATCGTCTCTTATGGCAGCCTGAAGTTTATTAAAAAACACCGCAGGGTTTACTAAGCCTCGGCTGTTATGCCCTTGCCATTCTTTCTTAAACTGCGCTTTGTGGTTGGCGATATCCTCAAGCAGTGCTGGCCTGCTGACTGCTGCTGGCTTTTTTTCTTGAAGTTTGTAGAGCAGGTTGGTGGTGATCTGCTGAATATTTCCGCGGAGCAGACTCGAGGTCTCTTGATCACTAAAATTCTCTTTGTCGCGAGTAATATAAATAATATTTGCCGGTAGCACTGCACTGCCACTGGCAGTATCCACCTCATTTAGATTAGTGCCGATTGCGAGCAGGCAGTCGCAGTCTTTAAACGCACTTTCTGCACTGGGCACCGCTGCTGGGCCGAAGATCATACCGGCATGCAGTGGATGCTTAGCGGGAAAGCTACTGACACCCGACAGGGTCGTGCAGACTGGAGCGCCGATCTGTTGGGCTAAGGCAATGACTTCGGCCTGTGTGTCCACTGCATCCCAGCCGACAATAATGCCGGGGAGATCTGCTTGAAGAAGCTGTGTTGCCGCCGCGTTTAAATCAGCGTCGCTTGTGCTTTCGGCTTCATTGTCGGTGCTGTGCGAATAGATTGGCAGGGGCGCATCTATATCAGCGGAGAGCACTTGGATATCTAGGGGAATCTCGACAAACACTGGACCCGGTCGATCACTGGTGGCGATTCTGTAGGCGGCAAACAGAGTTTCGACGATTTGCTGTTGATCGTTGACGCTAAAAATAGCTTTGGTGAGAGGTTTGAGAATTTCTTTTGCGTCGATGTATGGATAACTGCTTTGCTCAGCATTGACGGCGTCGGCACCTGCAATAATTAGTAGTGGAATACCCGCCAAATAAGCTTCGCCTATACCGCTGATTGCATGAGTCACACCTGAGCCAGAGACTATTAGCATAGTGCCAACGCTTCCCGCAGAAGTGCGACTGACGGCATCGGCCATAAAGGCGGCGTTCATTTCGTGGTTAACTAAAAGAGGAGTGATCGACTCTGACTGATTGAGGTGATCGTAGATTTCGGCGTTTTGCACGCCGGGTATCCCAAAAGTATGGGTGGTACCCAGTTGCTCCAATGCGTACTGGGTTAACCAAGCGCCATTTTTATTCATCAAACTCTATCGTCCCTGTGTGAGCTTTTTCGTCAGCTGATATGACCTGTGGTTCGGATGCGCTTAGCACCTTTAATTGGGCGATCTCTCTGGGCATCGGCGCGGCGCTTAAGAACGGCATCGATATAATTTTTACCTGCAATCAGTAAACCGGTCACTAAGAATGCGCCCGGAGGTAAAACGGCGATTAAGAAACTGTAATTCTCGCCAAAGGGTTGCAGCATCCAGCTATTAGCAACCGGACCAAATAGCAGGTTCATGCTGGCGAACAATGTGCCCTGGCCAAACAGTTCGCGAATCGCGCCAAGTGCGACTAAAACCAGCAAGAACCCCATCCCCATCATCAGACCGTCGAGTGCCGCATAGCCTACATGATGCTTGCTGGCGAAGGCTTCAGCGCGGCCAAGAATGGCGCAGTTGGTAACGATCAGTGGGATAAAAATACCCAGAATCTGATACAGCTCATAGGTGTAGGCTTTCATTAACAGCTCGGCGCAGGTAACGAAGGCGGCGATAATAATAACAAAGGCCGGCAGTCTAACGGCATCGCTAACATGGTTGCGAATTAATGAGACTATGGTGTTGGAGCCAATTAGTACTGCCATGGTGGCCAGACCCAAACCTAAGGCATTGACCACGCTGCCGGTGACCGCCAGCAGCGGACAGAGGCCGAGTAGTTGCACCAGCGCCGGGTTGTTAGTCCAGAGGCCGTTTTTGGTGACTTCGGAGATGCTGGGTCCGTCTGAGATGACTTCGCTGCTCATAGTGCTGCCTGTTCATTTTTACGTGCGGCGTTCGCAGCGGCAAGTTGTAGCAGTCGCTCGCGATCGTCCTCAAAGTATTGCAGAGTTTTCAGAACTTGGTTGATCACTGCCCGAGGGGTGATGGTCGCACCGGTAAACTGGTCGTAGTCGCCGCCTTCTTTTTTGACTTTCCAGCCGCTGGCTTGAGGGTTGACCAAGGACTTGCCATTAAAGCTTAGAATCCAGTCGCTTTTTTTAAGATCTACCTTGTCGCCTAGGCCTGGCGTTTCGCGATGTTCGACTACACGTACACCGGCAATGGAGCCGTTGAAGTTAATGCCGATAATCATCGAGATATCGCCACTGTAACCCTTTGGTGTGACAGCGGGAATAATCGCTGCCACTGGCTGACCCTGATCGCGAGCAATATGAATATTACCGCCTTTCTTTAGGCCCAGTGTTGCCCAGAATTGTTCCGGCACTGGCTGCACATCCATCAACATATCGTTGTCATGACGCTCTAAAGGGATGATTTCCAACAGTGCGCGCTGAGCGGCTTCGCGCTCTGACTGCTCGATGCGCTCGAAGGTCAGTTCATTGGTAGTGGCTAATATTAGTGAGGTGACCAGTGCAAAGAGCGCAAGGACTATGCTGTTAAAACCCATTGATTTAATAATCATCAGCCTTCCTCCTTCTCAGTAGCTCTGCGCCTATCAGTATGGCCATAGGTGCGCGGCAAAGTGTAGTTGTCGATAAAGGGTGCGGCAAAATTTGCTATCAATACAGCAAAGGCTACAGCATCTGGATAGTTGCCCCAGGCGCGAATCACATAGACCAGGATGCCGATCAGAATGCCGAATATAAGGCGTCCGCGATTACTTACTGCCGAGGAGACTGGGTCGGTAAGAATAAAGAATGCGCCCATCATTGAAGCACCGCTAAACAGATGCATCAGCGGTGAACCCGGGCTTGATGAGCTGCCAGAATCCCAGAAAATAATCGACATCAGCGCCAGGGCGCCAAGCATGCCCACCGGGCCATGCCAGGTAAAGATACGCTGTGTTAGCAGAACAATACCGCCGAGCAGGAAGCCGAGATTGACCCACTCCCAACCGGCACCTGCAAACATCGCCTGATTAAATAGCGGCTCACGGTCATAGACTTGGTCCACTAGCAGACCGCTGCTGTGCTTAAAGACATCAAGTGGTGTTGCGCCAGTCACACCGTCGGCTGGACTGTAGCCAGCAAAGACAATTTGCAGTGACTCCATTAACCCTGGATGCGCTGTACCCGCGGGCAGTAATGCCAGAGGTGCAACCCAGGTCGTCATTTGAATAGGGAAGGAGATTAGCAGAACCACATAGCCAACCATCGCCGGATTAAACGGGTTATACCCGAGGCCGCCATAGAGTTGTTTGGCGACAACGATTGAAGAAACGGTACCAACCACCACAATCCACCAGGGCGTTAATGGCGGCAAGGCGAGGCCCAATAACACTGCAGTAACAACGGCACTGTAATCACCGAGGTAAAAACTTATCGAGCGGCCACGCATCTTAACTATCGCCGCTTCACAGCAAACTGCAGTTACCGAAGCCAGCACCACATTGATAAAGCTGCCCCAACCAAACTGCCACGTCAGTGCGACTAAACCGGGGATAGTTGCCAGCAACACCAACTTCATTACCTGTGCGGTGTTTTGTGCCGCATGAGCGTGGGGTGAGGAGACCTGTTTAAATGCCATTATTCTGCCAACTCCGCGAGCTTGGATTTGGATTGCTCAAGTTTTTGTCGCGTGTTTTCCACTGCGGCGCTGAGTTTGTCTTGTTTGCCACTGTCATCATTTATGGCTTCAGCCAGTTTTTCTTCAGCCATCTTTAAGCGTTGCTCGGCGCTGGCAATGGTGCGCTCAAGTTTGGCGCGCTGATCTTCGGGGCTAGCCTGCTTGGCGGCGGCACGGGCTTGGGCCGCGGCAATAATATCGGCGGCAGAGGAACTAGGTACGGTACCCGCTGGCGCGGCACTTGGTACTGCACTGCCATTGGCTGCCGCTGCATGATCGGCCTTGGCTTGCTGAGTCGCTTCGCGACGAGCGGCACGCTTGGCTTCTTTTTCCCGCTCGGCCTGTTCTATGCGCTCTTTATGAAACTCAAAGCGGTCGCGAGCGTGATCAGATTTCACTTTTTCTTCCCGAGCCTGGCGAATCTCGCCCTTGGCGGCGCGATAGTATTGCACCAGGGGAATATTACTTGGGCAGACGTAGGAGCAGGCGCCACATTCTATACAGTCAAATAGATTATGTGCTTCGAGACGGTCGTGTTCCTGTGCCTGGGCATACCAAAATAGCTGTTGCGGCAGCAGTGAAACTGGGCAGGCTTCAGCACACATACCACAGCGTATGCAGGGCTGCGCCGGCTCATCGTCGGGAATTTCTGCGTAGCTGGGGGCCAGAATACAGTTGGTGGTTTTAACAATCGGCACATCAGCAGAGGGCAGAGTGAAGCCCATCATTGGCCCACCCATAACGACACGACCACCGGCCTGTTCATTGAACTGGTTGTGCTCGAGGAGATGACGAACTGGGGTACCGATCAAGGTGTCGTAGTTGCGCGGTGTGCCCACTGCATCACCGGTGACAGTAGTCACACGAGAAATCAGCGGTTCGCCGTCGATCACTGCGCGCTTGATTGCATAGGTGGTCCCTATATTAATACAGACCATGCCCTCATCAGCGGGCAGCTTGCCGGCGGGTAGCTCTCTGCCAGTCAGAATATAAATTAACTGTTTCTCGCCACCGGAGGGATATTTGGTGGGAAACACGACTACTGAAATACCTGTACCTTCCACATGGGGCGCCAGGGCTTCAATGGCTTCGGGTTTGTTGTCTTCGATGCCAATCATAATATGGTGCGGGTGATCGAGAATGGCACTGAGGATTTTAATCCCCTCGACAATCTCACCGGCGCGCTCGCGGATCGCAGAGTCATCGGCGGTGATATAGGGCTCACATTCCGTGGCATTCACAATCAAGGTATCTATAGGCCGCTGACGTCCGGGATTAAGCTTAACCGCGGAGGGGAAACCAGCGCCGCCCATACCGGAAATACCGGCATTGCCGATCATCTCAATCAGCTTTCTTGGAGATATATGTTCGTAGTCGCTAATACCCTCGTGTTCAATCCAAGTATCAGCACCATCGGTAGTGATCTCAATACAGGGCGCGAGCATGCCTGAGGCGTGAGCTATGGGTCTATGCTCGATGGCACTGATGGTGCCAGAGGAGGGCGCATGCATAGGGATGCTAACCATGCCTGCAGCTTGAGCAATAACCTGCCCTTTGAGCACCTGCTGACCCATTTCCACACAGGGAATTGCCGGCGCGCCAATGTGTTGGCTTAAGGGAATAATCAGCTTTTCGGGAATCGGTAGCTGACCAATGGGTTGCGTCACTGACTGATGTTTGTTTTCCGGAGGATGTACGCCACCAGGAGTTACCCAGGTTCTACTCATGCTGCATCCTCGTTCTGAACCGCAGGGCTGACTTCACCGCGGCGATCAGTGGCAATCATTTGGCCCGGTTTGGCGGGAATTGACCACTTCCAGTCGGCAATGGTTTCTGCAACCGGCAGCATATCGATACAGTCTACTGGGCAGGGCTCAACACAGAGATCACAGCCAGTGCACTCGTCGGCAATCACTGTGTGCATTAATTTTGCCGCACCCAAGATGGCATCTACAGGACAGGCCTGAATGCACTTGGTGCAACCAATACACTCATCTTCACGGATATAGGCGACGGTTTTAACTTCGCTCTCTTCGCCGTGTTCGGCATCCAACTCTGGCGCGGGTACATCTAACAAATTGGCAATGGCGTTAATCGTCGACTGACCACCGGGGGGGCATTTATTAATATCGTCGCCGTTGGCAATGGATTCAGCATAGGGGCGACAGCCGGGAAAGCCGCACTGTCCACATTGGGTCTGAGGCAGTAATTCATCCAGTTGTTCGACTATAGGGTCGCCCTCAACCTTAAATTTTTCCGCGGCGAAGCCTAGTAGCCCGCCGAATACAATCGACAGTCCGACTAGGGCAATCAGTGCTGCAAGAATGGGGTTTTGCGCGATAAGCTCAATCATTTAAACGAGTCCACTGAATCCCATAAAGGCCAGTGACATCAGTCCGGCGGTAATCATGGCAATGGCGGCGCCTTTAAATGACTCGGGTACGTCTGCTGCGGCTAGGCGCTCGCGCATGGCTGAGAAGAAAATCAGTACCAGTGAAAAGCCTGCGCCGGCACCAAAACCATAGAGGGATGATTGGACAAAATTGAGATCTTTAGATGTGTTTTGCAAGGCCACACCCAGCACTGCACAGTTGGTGGTAATCAGCGGCAGAAACACACCGAGGACGCGATAGAGCAGCGGGCTGGTTTTTTCGATAAACATTTTAGTGAACTGCACCACGGCAGCAATCACCAAAATAAACGCGATGGTGCGCAAATAGATCAGGCCCAGAGGCTCCAGCACCATAGCATTGACTATATAGCTGGCCATGGCCGTGAGAGTTAGAACGAAGGTGGTAGCCGCAGCCATGCCTATGGCTGATTCAAGTTTATTGGAGACACCCATAAACGGGCAGAGTCCGAGGAACTGTACCAGTACATAGTTGTTGATCAGGATCGAACTGACCAGAATGACTGCAAATTCTTGCATGCTAAAACGCCAAACCTTGTGTTGGGTGCCATTATCGTGGAATCAACTAGCGCGATTCAACTGATATACAGCGGGTGGTTAGTTCTTTTCTGTATAAGTAGTAACTGCAAAATCAGCTACCACTCGGATTAGCTCAGTTAATAGGTCAATTATACGCAGGGATTAGCCTTGTTGATCAGCTAACCCGTTGTCCTGGCTGTGCACCGCTATCGGGCTCCAGCAGATAAATACCTTTTTTATCACCGGCAGCCAAGACCATGCCCTCGGACATACCGAAGCGCATTTTGCGCGGTGCCAAATTGGCGACCATCAGGGTCAAGCGGCCTTCAAGATCTTCCGGTTGATAGGACGACTTAATCCCGGAGAATACTTGGCGAGTTTCGCCGCCCAGATCGAGAATCAGCTGCAGTAATTTGTCTGCGCCCTCAACATGGGATGCGCTGACAATGCGCGCGACCCGGAGATCCACCTTGGCAAATTCATCAAAGTTAATTTCCCCTGAAATAGGGTCATCGGCCAGCGGTCCTTCAAGAGGTTTTGTCACAGCTTGAGCTGTCTCTTCTTTACTGGCTTCAATCATGGCATCCACCTTGTCTTTTTCTATTCGAATCATCAGCGGTTTAAAGGGCGTAAGTTGATGGCCTAGCAACGGTTTCTCGGCGCTCTCCCAACTCAAGGTATCGTTGAGAAACTCTTCAGCAGCAATCGTCATGGCCGGCACTACCGGCTTTAAGTAGGTCATCAGCACTCGGAACATATTGATGCCCTGAGAGCAGATATCCTGAACCTGCTGCTGCATACCTTCCTGCTTATTCAGTTTCCATGGCTCTTTGGCGGCAATATATTCATTGGCCGCATCGGCCTGAGCCATAATCTCGCGGATCGCCTTGCTGAAGTCGCGGTTTTCATAGTGCTGGGCAATAGTCTCAGCCGCACCGCTCACCTGAGCCCATAACTCGGGGTTATCAATATTGTTCGACAGCACCCCATCGTTGCCATTGGCAATAAACTTGGCGCAGCGACTGGCGATATTCACTACCTTACCCACTAAATCACTGTTGACCTTCTGCTGGAAGTCTTCCAGATTTAGATCGATATCTTCCACTGAACCAGAGAGTTTCGAGGCATAGTAGTAACGCAGATAATCCGGATCCAGGTGATCGAGATAGCAGCGTGCATTAATAAAGGTGCCGCGGGATTTGGACATCTTTTTGCCATTAACCGTGACAAAGCCGTGCACGCAAATCTTGGTGGGGGTGCGGAATTCAGCACTGCTCAACATGGCAGGCCAAAACAGCGCATGGAAGTTAACGATATCTTTGCCAATAAAATGGTACAGCTCAGTCGTGCTATCAGCCTTCCAGTAATGATCGAAATCCATACCCTCGCGATCGCAGAGATTTTTAAAGCTGGCCATATAGCCGATTGGCGCATCTAGCCACACATAAAAGTATTTGCCCGGCGCATCGGGAATTTCAAAGCCAAAGTAGGGTGCATCGCGACTGATATCCCACTCCTGCAGGCCACTGTCGAGCCACTCGCCAAGCTTATTGGCCACTTCATCCTGCACCGCGCCACTGCGCGTCCAATCTTGCAGGAACTGGGTGAACTCAGGCAGTTTAAAGAAATAATGCGTTGATTCTTTTTCGATAGGCGTGGCACCGGAAATCGCCGACACCGGATTGATCAGATCGATGGGCGAATAGGTTGCGCCACAGGCCTCGCAGTTATCGCCGTACTGGTCTTCGGCTTTACACTTGGGGCAGGTACCCTTGATATAGCGGTCCGCCAAAAATAGATTTTTCTCTGGATCGAAAGCCTGGGTAATCTCGCGTTTGGCGATATGGCCATTGGCATTTAAACGGTTGTATATCAGCTCAGAAAACTCGCGGTTCTCTTCCGAGTGAGTGGTGTGATAGTTGTCCACACTGATAAAAAAGTCTTTAAAGTC
>Ga0209557_1000883_pt1 | contig 17140 bp, 16 predicted proteins | sample SaaInlV_120m_DNA_4_FD_184672 | JGI IMG/M metagenome (GOLD analysis project Ga0209557, IMG submission 184672) | Marine microbial communities from expanding oxygen minimum zones in the Saanich Inlet - Saanich Inlet SI074_LV_10m_DNA (SPAdes) (version 2) | ecosystem: Environmental > Aquatic > Marine... | reverse complement strand
ATCACCCATTTTTAACCTCCTTTTAATTCTTTCTTTTATCTTCTTTCTTTTAACTTCAATACTTTTAATTATAACGTTAATGTAAATGTATTGATAGTAATAATTTTATTATTTTAAAAAAAAAAAATTTAAGTTTACTTCAATATCCTAAATAAATATATATATATAGAGCAAAATACTTTATTTTCTCTTCACTTCGACTAATTCTGAAATGTTATAATTTGCGGAATTGACACCACTGTAATTCACACTATCAAATCTGACTGTTACTCCGTAGCGTACAGCACTCTCATCAATTGACGCTACTTTTCCATTTCTCTTATACCAATAAGATTCAGGACGTAATACTTTAACCATTGAACCACGTTTTATAGGCATGTTATTTAACTTTTATCAAAATTTAATTTTTTACTAATTTAGTATCTGTGTAGAGATTATATGCTTATTAAAAAAAAATCAAACAAATAAATTAAGATTTTATTTGAAACAGGGTATTTTAATTATCATTTGCATAATTAAACATGTATTTGTAAATTATGCCAAAAACTTAAAATTTAAGAAGGTATTTTAAAATTGGCAAAATAATAAAATACTTGATACATTAATTTACACAACAAAGTTAATATTTTATTATTACAGGGGTCTATAAGAAACGTTTATGGTTTCTTATATTGATGTTTAAATAAGTTTGCCATTAAAATACCCTTTTTGTTTTATTTCAATGTTTAATTAATCTACGAATTATATAATAATTCCTAGATTAATGGAGTTATTTGTAAAAATAATAAATTCTAGTTATCTTTAATAACGAAAGGTAATAGATTTTGGACACGAGCACGTTTTACGGCTTTCGCTAATTGACTTTGTTGTTTGACAGTTAACCTCGTAGTATAACGGGGTAAGATATGACCTTGTTCACTAAGAAATGTTTTCAAAAAGCTAAGGTCTTTGTCATAAAATTTATGTTCTAAACTTAGGGGCGAAACACGCTTCTTAATTCGACGGTTTAACATTTTAATTATTTTATTTCTTTGTGTATTGTGTGTTGATTACAGTACCGACAATGCTTTTTAATTTCAAGTCTAGTTGGTGAATTTTTTCTATTTTTCATAGACGTATAACGTGAAACCCCATTTGTTCTCTGGTTTTCATTGGTTCTACACTGAGTACATTCTAGTGTAATAATAATACGGCTTCCTTTATTTTTTGCCATGTAACTTTATCTATCTTTTGTTTATTTAGATATCATTTTACTCTAGTTCTGTTATAAAAACAATAGGAAATATTATTCTACATTGCGTTGCGTAGTCTTTTTTGGTAGGATAGTTTTATTCAATTTTTACCCTTTGAAATATAAAAAATGGCTAATATCAAATCGGCTCTTAAAAGAATTAAACTAACACAACGTGATACTTTACGGAATAAGGTAAATAATTCCGTAATGAAAACTTCTATAAAAACCTTTTTAAAATCTTATGAAGATTGTCTAGAGTCTTTTAGCCAATCGAAAAAAGACTTGTTACACAAAGACTTATCTATTGCTTGTAGTAAAATAGATAAAGCAAAGAATCAAGGTATAATCCACAAGAATAAGGCTAGACGTAAAAAGGCAGCTCTACAATATATGTATAACAAAGTAGGACAATCCTAGTTTATCTCTACCTTAAACTTCTATATTATTAAAGTTTGTCTAAAATTTTATCTATTGAATTTTTCAATATTTCATTCTTTCTGATCGCTAAAAAAATAACTACATTATCAGATTATATAAATGAATACCAACAATGCTTTTATTACTACTCTGCCTGATTTTTTAGAGATCCAAAGATCAAGTTTTTGTTGGTTTCTGTCTAAAGGTCTTTCTGAAGAATTGTCAAATTTTTCTGTCATTAAAGATTTGACAAATTCTATCACATTAGATTTTTTCGGTAATGATTTTCGTATTCAGAAACCTGTTTTGGATATTGTGGAAACTAAATCTCGAGATCGTACTTTTGCTATAAGGATTTATGTTCCCGTTTCAATTTCGAAGTTAAAGCACTTTGAAAATTTTAATAAAGATAAAGTTTATACTTTTATCGGTGAAATTCCTTTAATGACGAACCGTGGTACATTTGTTATAAATGGTTGTGAACGTGTTATTATTAACCAAGTAGTTACAAGTCCTGGTGTTTATTTTAAACAAAATAGTACAGATAAAACACTAAATTATAGTGCAACCTTAATACCTTTGCGAGGAGGTTGGTTAAAATTCGAAATTGATAAAAAATTTAAACGGTACGACATTCAGACAACTTTTACAGTATCCTTTAATAAAAGTCAGAAAACTAACCTAATTTCTTTTTTAAATTCTATTGGTATAAATTTAAGTAAAATTTATTCTAGTTTTTCTCATCCCGAATTTTTCGATACCCTTTTACATGAATCTGGAAAAGATTTAAAAGAAATCTCGCGTAATAATGGGACGATCCAAGCGTTGGTAAACGGCGAAATAGCATTAACAAAAACTAATCAACAGGGTCTTGATTTTCAAATTTTTGATAGTAAATATTTTAATCTTGGGTCTGTCGGTCGGTTTAAATTAAACCAACGCTTAAATTTAAACATACCCTTATCGAATACTCAAATAACGAGACAAGACTTAGTTGCCATTATAGATTCTTTAGTTAGCTTATGTTATAGGGAAGGTGATGTAGATGATATAGACCATCTTAAAAACCGTCGTGTTAGGTCTGTAGGAGAACTGTTACAAACTCAATTTCGCGCAGGTTTACTCCGTTTTGAAAGAATTCTATCCGAACGTCTTACGTTTGGTGATCCCAATGCCCTTGTTATTAGCACATTGGTAAATCCAAAACCCATTATGTCGATGATGCGTGAATTTTTTGGCTCAAGTCAACTGTCCCAATTTTTAGATCAAACGAATCCTCTAGCTGAATTAACTCATAAACGTCGTATTACTGGTCTAGGGCCAGGCGGATTCAACCGTGACCACGTTAGTCTAGTTGTTCGTGATATACATTCAAGTCACTACGGTAGAGTTTGCCCAATTGAAACACCTGAAGGGAAAAATGCAGGTTTAGTTTCTTCTTTATCTAGCTACGCGCGTGTAAATTCTTTTGGTTTCATTGAAACGCCGTTTTTTCAAGTTTTAGATGGTTACGTTTGCAAAGATAAAGCGGCGGTCTATTTAACTGCGGAAGAAGAAGAAAATTTAAAAATAGCACCAGGTGATCTAAAATTAAATAAAGAGAATAGGATTGTCAGTTCAGTTGTCACTGTTCGTTATAAAGCAGAATTTCTTAATGTAAATGTCCAAGATGTTCAATTTATTTCTGTTTCGACAGTTCAAATTATTTCAGCCGCTACCTCATTAATTCCATTTTTAGAACACGATGATGCAAACCGGGCTTTAATGGGGTCAAACATGCAACGGCAAGCTCTACCTTTACTTTATCCTACGCAACCTATCGTTGGTACTGGTTTAGAAGCTCAATTAGCTTCAGATGCAGGAAGTGTAATTATCAATTACTTACCAGGTATTGTAGCTAGTGTTAATGGTGAATCTATCATTATCAAAGATCTTAAGTCTGACAAACAGACTAGGTATGACTTACAAAAGTACTCCCGCTCCAATCAACATACTTGCATTAATCAACGACCACTTATTTGGGAAGGTGAATTTGTTGAATCCGGCCAAGTCATAGCAGATGGTTCCTCGACAGAAGGTGGTGAGTTAGCTTTAGGGCAAAATATTCTCGTAGCTTATATGCCTTGGGAAGGTTTCAATTTCGAAGATGCTTTATTGGTAAGTGAACGTCTTATCTATTCTGATTTATTCACATCGATTAACATTGAAAAATATGATGTTGAAGTCCGTTACACAAAAACTAGTATAGAGCACACCACACGTGATTTACCTAATGTTAATGCCAATAGTTTAGAATATTTAGATGATAATGGCATCGTAAAAAAGGGTACTTTTGTCTCGTCTGACGATATTTTAGTTGGGAAGTTAACGCCATTAGAAGACTCGGAAGAAATTCCGGAAAGTAGATTACTAAGGGCCATATTTGGTGAAGAAAATCCTGATGTAATCGATAGCTCTTTACGTGTACCAAAGGGTAGTTATGGACGCATATTAGACATCCGTATCTTTACCCGATCTAACGGAGATATTTTACCAATTTCTACGGATTCTGTTATTCGAATTTTCCTAGCTCAAACAAGAAAAATCCAAGTTGGGGATAAAATGGCTGGAAGACATGGTAATAAGGGTATTGTATCCCGTATATTACCACGGCAAGATATGCCGTATTTAAATGATGGAACACCTGTCGACTTAATTCTTAATCCTTTAGGCGTACCTTCTAGAATGAATGTTGGACAATTATTTGAAGGTTTACTTGGGCTTGCTGGTGAAAACTTAGACAAACGCTTTAAGATTTTACCTTTCGATGAAATGTTTTTTCTTGAGGCATCTCGTGTCCTAACAAATATTCAATTAAAAAGAGCATCGCAGAAAGTTAAGAAAAAGTGGATTTTTAATTCAATAACGCCCGGTCGTGTTTACTTAACAGATGGTAGATCTGGTGAATCTTTTCACAATCCCGTTACGGTTTGTAAAAGTTATATGTTAAAATTAGTTCATCAGGTCGACGATAAAATCCATGCTCGCTCTACGGGACCTTATTCTCTTGTCACTCAACAACCTTTAGGTGGAAGATCCAGAAAGGGTGGTCAGAGATTCGGTGAAATGGAAGTATGGGCTCTTGAAGCTTTTGGAGCCGCCTATACACTACAAGAATTATTAACGATTAAGTCTGATGATATTTTTGGCCGAAATGCTACTTTGAATTCTATAGTAAAAGGTTTACCTATTCCTAAAGCTGGAATCCCTGAATCGTTTAAAGTTTTATTATTGGAATTACAGGCTTTAGGTTTAGATATCGGAATTTATAACTTACAAAAAAATAATCTAGGGTACCATTGCGTAACCGAAGTTGATGTAATAACAAATGATACGGTTAATTCTCTACTTCCTACTTATCAATTAGTTGAATTGTATTAATTTTAACCTATGAGTAATTCACAGCATCTTTTCGATTACATAAAAATTAATTTAGCTTCACCAGAACGTATTAAAAAATGGGGTCAAAGAATTTTACCTAGTGGCCAAGTTGTTGGTGAAGTTACTAAACCCGACACTTTAAATTACAGAACCCTTAAACCTGAAACAGATGGTTTATTCTGTGAACGTATTTTTGGCCCAATTAAAAATTGGGAATGTGCTTGTGGTAAATACAAGGGTATTGAACCGCGAGGATATTTAGTTTGTGATCGTTGTGGTGTCGAAATTACTGATTCACGTGTTCGGAGACACCGCATGGGTTATATATCACTTGTTTCTCCAGTTGTTCACATTTGGTATTTAAAAGGGATTCCTAGTTACATAAGTTTATTACTTTTTATTAAGCTCAAGTATTTAGAAGATATCGTTTATTTTAATCAGTATTTATCTTTTGACAGTAAAGGAGTTTTGTCGATAAATGAATATAATGATTCTCTCTTTCAAGACTTTTCATATTTTTATGGGGAAGGTAGCTATTCCAGCCATAGTTGTGGAATTCAAATTGGTGCACAAGCAATTCACTATCTACTAGAAAAATTAGATCTACCACTTGAGTTAAAAAAGAATCGTCTTTTATTAACTTTGTTAGAGAATGGCCTAGAAGTAAAACAATCAAGTAAAAATTTTTTTTTAAATACAGTAGAGCAAAGAGTACGCCGTATTCGATTAATTGAAAATTTTATTGCTACGGGTTCAAAACCTTCATGGATGGTTTTAACTACTCTTCCTGTTATTCCAGCTGGTTTAAGACCTATGATTCAGTTAGAAGGTGGTAGCTTTGCGACTTCTGACCTAAATGAATTATATCGTCGTGTCATTACCCGTAACAATAGATTAGCAAAGCTAATTAAAGTTTATGCACCAACCTTGATCGTACATAATGAAAAAAGATTGCTTCAAGAAGCTATTGATACACTTATTGATAATGGTAAAAGAGGTGAAAAAGTTTTAGGATCGAATAACCGTCCTTTAAAGTCTTTGTCAAATACTATTGAAGGTAAGAATGGCCGTTTTAGAAAAAACTTGTTAGGTAAACGTGTTGACTACTCTGGTCGTTCTGTTATTATTGTAGGTCCTTCACTAAAGTTGAATCAGTGCGGTTTACCTTGTGAAATTGCTGTTGAATTATTTCAACCTTTTATAATTCATGGGTTAATTAATAGCGGATTATCTAGTAATATGAAATTTGCAAAAAAATTAATTCGCACGGGTCAACCGATTGTTTGGACAATTTTAGAAAATATTCTAAAAAACCACCCAATTTTTTTAAATCGAGCTCCAACTTTACATCGATTAGGTATTCAAGCTTTTGAACCTATTTTAGTTGAAGGTCGTGCGATAAAATTACATCCGTTAGTTTGCCCAGCTTTTAATGCTGATTTTGATGGTGACCAAATGGCCGTCCATGTGCCGCTTTCTATTGAAGCCCAATCAGAAGCAAGAACTTTAATGTTATCAACAAATAATTTCTTATCTCCGGCGACAGGTGATCCTATCTTAGTTCCAAGCCAAGATATGATCTTAGGTTATTATTACATGACAGTTAATAGTTTTAAGCCGTCTTTAATGTCGGACCATTATTTTTATTCGACTGAAGACGTTATGTTAGCTTATTCATTAAATAAAATAACACTTCATACACCTTTGTGGTTGAAAATCAATGAACTTTCGGAGGATAATTTAAATTTAAGGACATCAAATGCATTTACCCATAAGCAGTTTCAAGAAATTAATAATATAAATAGTCAAAATGAAAACAAATATATAAGAACCACTGCGGGGCGTATTATTGTTAATCGTTCAGTTTTAAAAAATTTAAATAGTTAGTTTATGAAAAAATCTCTTAAATTTAAGAATCTTTTATTTGGTAAAAAAGAAATAAAAGATCTCGTTTCCTCTACTTTTTCAAATTATGGAAAAACAAAAACTAGTTATTTAATTGATGATTTAAAGGATTTAGGATTTAATTATGCCACAAAGGCAGGTATTTCAATAAGTGTCGAGGACTTGAAAGTTCCACCTACGAAACAACAGATTCTTAAATCTGCATTTAAAGACATAAACCATTCTGACTTACAATATGAACGTGGTGAAATTAATTCAGTTGAACGTTTTCAAAAGGTTCTTGAAACATGGAATAATTCGGGTGATAATTTAAAAAAGAATTTAATTAATTACTTTGTGGAAACAGATCCTCTTAATTCTATATTCATTATGGCTTTCTCGGGAGCTCGAGGAAATGTTTCCCAAGTACGTCAATTAGTGGGAATGCGGGGTTTGATGTCTGACCCTAATGGTCAGATAATAGACATACCTATCATTAATAACTTTCGTGAAGGCTTAACAATAACAGACTATATCATGTCTTCCTATGGCGCAAGGAAAGGTGTTGTTGATACAGCCTTAAGAACAGCTGATTCAGGTTACTTGACTCGTAGGTTAGTTGATGTCGCCCAAGATGTAATCGTGAGAGAAGAAGATTGTTTTACGACATCTTTTATTGTTCTTCATTTAGAAGATCTAAGTTATTCGGATTTGAAGCATAAACTCCTAGGTCGTGTAGTAGCTGAAGATATTGTGTATTTAGGTCAGGTTTATGTTAAGAAAAATGAAGAACTTACTATTCAAACAATAGATAAGCTTTTCGAAATAAAATGCCCGAATATCCGAATTAGATCTCCATTAACTTGCAAAGCAACACGTTCTATTTGTCGTAAGTGTTACGGTTGGAATTTAGCAGACGGTAAATTAGTTGAGCTCGGCGAAGCAGTAGGTATTATTGCTGCTCAATCAATCGGTGAGCCGGGAACTCAATTAACTATGCGTACTTTTCATACGGGTGGTATATTTACTTCTGATTCTAGTCGACAAGTAAGATCCCGTTGTTCTGGTCTAGCGTACTTTTCCAAGGAAATTCCTTTAAAATCTTCCCGGACTAACTATGGTCAGGATATTTCGTTAATAGGACAATCAACTGTACTTTATGTCCAAGACTATAAAAATAAGTGTGACGAATTTCCTATTGAACTTAATACTCTGGTGTTTTTTGATAATGGTTCTTTTGTTAAGAAAAACCAATTATTAGCTGAATTACCGTTACTAAACCAACAGACAGTCGAATCTCAAAAAAATATTATTACCCAATTACCTGGCCAAGTTTTCAGACAGGATCAAGCGAATATTTTGTGGATTTTATTTGGAAATGTTTATGATCTCTCTACCAATAGTTTATTAAATAAACTTAGTGTAACGAATTTTACATCAAATCCCAAGGCTTTATTTAACTTTAAAGTAGTGGCAAATTCAAGTGGACTTATAAAATTTCACTTTTCTCCGTGTTTAAAACGTATACATTCTTACTCGATTTTTAATTATTTCTCTCTACTTTCATTTCCGTTATTTCGTCTACAGGATAATACTAGTTATCTTTTACACGATTTCGAAAAATTAGATTTTTATAAACTTAAACCATTACCTTTGGTTCTTGATAGTGAACCAGTAACTTTTGCCCACTCTATAAACGAAATTTTTAAACCTACGATAAATGGTATTGTTTACTACCCAGATAAAAGAATATTTCATGCAAATTTAAAGTCTTTGTTAATAAAACAGAATACTAAAATTCTATTTATCCCTGAATCTACGCATACAGTGAATAGAGATGCGTCTTTAATTCTCGTCAGTAATGGTAACTTTTTTCTTCGTAAAAATGTAGAAATAGCAAAGGATATTTATTCGAATGTTTCAGGTTTTATTGAAATTGATGAGTCTGAAGATATCTTACGCAATATCATTATTAAACCTGGCAAGTTTTTCGAATACACTAAGTTATCTAAAGAGGACAAAGATCATTTATTCTCCTTAAATAATAAGATTTTTTTCCCAGGGGAAGTTTTATTTGAGGATATTAATGTTGACTTTCCAAGTCTTGTTCAAATTTCGCATAATGGTTTACGCTATGGTTTATTATTACGGCCTATTTATCAATTTAATGTTCCGATTTCGAATTTCAATTACGAAAGTCCAAAATTAAATGTAAAAATAATTTACAATCAAAAATTAAATTTTAATTTTGGAAAGTTTTTCTATACTGACGATAATTTACCTTTCGTCGATACTTACCTTTCAATAGAATCAAAGTGTTTTCTAACAAATTCGAAACGTTTACCTGAATTACGGGTAATACCAAATAAGAAAAATTCGAGCATTTGTCAGTTAGTTTTTATTAGCTATGATCGAGTTGATCTTTGTCAATTACTACCTAAAAATCTACAGACTAAAAATTTTCAATTTTCTTTTTTCGTTAAAGAACTTCAATATGTTGAAGTCGGCACACTATTAGCTAAAATTTATCGAATTCGTGACCAACAATCTAAAATTCTACAAATTCGACGTAGCACGAATCGCAAACGTCTAATTCTAGTAGATCAGCTAAATTGTCCAACTTATTATAGTGATTTTAACGACTTCAGTGATCCCCGAATTTCGAGTGTTAAAACTGGTGACCATTTAAGTCCTAGGTTAAAGTTAAAATACTCTGGTCAGCTTATGGAGTCTACTCCTTTTGTATCTTCTGTACATAAAGGTATGCCATTCTATTTAACAGACCGAACGTCTTTGTATGTTGAATCAGGTGATTTAGTTCTCTCGGGAGATATGCTAGGTACGATTAGCTTTAACCAGGCTGTGACTGGTGATATTGTTCAGGGTTTACCTAAAATAGAAGAAATTTTAGAAGCACGTAAATGTGACCGACCTGCTCTCTTATCCCCCGTGTCTGGTATTGTTCTTGAAATTAAACATAATAATATTTTAACAATTTTAGGTCCCCCTACAAAAGCCTTTTCAAAACCGGGATCAAATATATGGGACGTTGACCTCTCTTCGCATAATGTCGTTGATTTCAAAATTGGCTCATATATTCATTTTGGTCAATTGATCTCTAACGGTAAACTAGATTTTCACAAGTTACTTGAGCTTTGGTATAATTACCATAAGCGAACTAATATCCCTTATTTTGCAGCATGTTTAAGTTTACGTAAAGTTCAAACTTTGCTCGTTGCCAAAGTCCAAGATGTTTATACTTCCCAAGGTGTTTCTATAGGTGATAAACATATTGAAGTAATTATTCGTCAAGTTACATCGAAGGTTCAAGTGAATAACCCAGGGAATACTCTTTTATTGCAAAATGAATCTCTAGATTTAAAACAAATGAATTATATAAATGAGACAATGTTAATACACAATAAAAAAATAGCGACTTATGACCCTAAAATATTTGGTATTACAAAAGCTTCCCTATTGACTGAAAGTTTTATCTCTGCAGCAAGTTTTCAACAAACCATTAAGGTCTTAACACAAGCATCTATTGAAGGAAAAATAGATTGGTTACGTGGTTTAAAAGAAAATGTTATTATAGGTCAGTTAATCCCAGCGGGGACAGGGTTAGTAAAAGAATAATTTTATTTATTAAAATTACTTTGAAAATTTTATATAGTCTTTAGGTTATAAATATTTTACTTTCACCATTTATACTTAAAAACAAACATTATGGCTAAATTACTATTAGATCAACTTTTAGCATCCGGTGTCCATTTTGGGCATAAAGCTTCACGTTGGAATCCTAAAATGTTTCCATATATCTATACGGAACGTAAGGGTCGACATTTAATTGACTTAGTTCAGACTGCAGAACTACTTACAGAAGCAGCTACTTTCGTTAATGAGGCATCTCAATCAGGTAAAATTTTCCTTTTCGTAGGGACAAAGGAGCAAGCTTCCACAATCGTTGCCAAAGAAGCTTTACATTGTAACTCATTTTATGTAAACCATCGGTGGCTTGGTGGTATGTTAACCAATTGGAAAACCATGAGCCAACGTATTGACTATTTGAAACTTTTAGAACAACAAGAGTTAGATGGTTATATGGATTCGCTAACGAAAAAAGAAGCAACTAAAAAGAGGAAAGAATTAGAAAAATTAAGAAATTATCTAAACGGGATAAAAGATATGCCAAGAATCCCAGATGTTATTATTGTCGTTGATCAGTTACGTGAATTAACTGCCGTCAAAGAAGCTATAAGCCTCAATATTCCTGTTATTTCAATACTGGATACTAATTGTGATCCAGGTTTAGTAGATCTACCTATACCCGGAAATGATGATTCAATCAGTTCAATTCAGTTAATTCTCCGAGTTCTCTCTAGTAATATATTGTCGGGCCAAGAATAAAGTTTTAATCCATTATTAAGGTCGTTCCCTTTTATTTAAAATAATGTATTTTAACTTTTTTTAATTATTTATTTTCCTTCATTTATCTTTTCATATCTATATGTAAAACTCTTAGCAAGGCCAACACTTTAGATATTTTATAAGATACAATACAATTACCTGTTCTGGGTGAAAACTTTAATAATCTAATGACTCTAACATTTAGTTTTATCAATTCCCAACAATTTTAATAATATAAACCTCCGATATTTAAGCATATTTAATTTCTTTTTTATAAAAATATACCTATTATACTTAAACATATAATACAATGTTTGATATATTTAAATACTTTTAGCAAATCATTTATGTATCCATTAGACATGCTAAATACATCCTTACTACTTTCTGGTATTGAAGTAGGGGTTCATTATTATTGGAATATTGCGGGAGTTTCACTTCACGGTGAAGTAGTACTTATTAGCTCATTAGTCTTCTTTTTATTATTGGGAGCAGCATTTTTAGGTACCGCAAGTTTAGATCAAGTACCAAAAGGTTGGCAAAACTTTATGGAATTAGTATTAGACTTTACTCAAGATATAGCCAAAAACCAACTAGGCGAGAGTTTCTATCGCCCTTGGGTACCTTTTATTACAACATTATTCTTATTTATTTTTGGTTGTAACTGGGCAGGTGCTCTTGTTCCGTGGAAAGTCATTGAAATACCGGAAGGCGAACTTGCCGCTCCAACTAATGACATAAATACGACAGTTGCACTTGCTTTATTAGTTTCTTTTGCGTATTTCTACGCGGGTTTACAGAAAAAAGGTTTAGGTTATTTTAAGCGTTATCTTCAACCTACACCTATTCTATTACCAATTAATGTCTTAGAAGATTTTACAAAACCATTATCTTTAAGTTTCCGTTTATTTGGTAACACGTTAGCCGATGAACTAACTATTACTGTTATCACTTTGCTTGTTCCACTATTTATTCCACTACCCATAATGGGTTTAGGTGTTTTTGCAAGTTCTGTACAAGCTTTAATTTTCTCTACCTTAGCAGCAGCCTATATTGCGGAGGTGTTAGAGTAAGGTCCGTATTTTAACTTCACAAACATCGATTATTTTTACGAAACTTGTTAATTTTTCAATCTCAAATATTTAACTAAATTTATATATACATATTATTATGGTAGATTCTATTATCGCAGGTGCTTCAGTTATAGCGGCAGGTCTTTCAGTTGGTTTAGCTGCTATTGGTCCTGGTATTGGTCAAGGTCAAGCTGCTGGAGCTACTGTTGAGGGTATTGCACGTCAGCCTGAAGCTGAGAATAAATTACGTGGTACATTACTTTTAAGTTTAGCTTTCATGGAATCGCTAACGATTTATGGATTAGTAGTTTCTCTATCTCTATTATTCGCCAACCCATTTGCAGGTTAAGAATAATAAGGGGGATATTTAGGTATTTATTTTAATTTAAAATAGATACCTAAATATTTACCAATCTATGAAATGTAAGAAGAATAAATTCCTATGATTAATCAAATTTATATACTTTTAGCCGAAGAATCCGCAGGTGGGTTGTTTGATTTTGGAGCAACTTTACCTTTCATCGCAGTTCAATTTTTATTACTGATGTTTATTTTGAATTTGATATTATATAGTCCGCTGATTAAATTAGTAAATCAGCGTAATGAGTATATTTTGGACAATTTAGGAGATGCATCAATGTACTTAGAAGACGCTCAAATAATGACTAAGCGTTATGAGGAAAAATTGGCGTCCGTAAAAGTTGAGACACAACAAGAGATTGAAAAAACTCAAAAATTACAAAAAGAAAATTTTGCCCTTAGTTTACAGGTTGTTCAGAAATACTTGAATTTTTTATTAGATAAATTTACGACTAATCTAAATCAGACACTGAATGACACGTATTCTGAACTCGAAAATGATGAAGTTATTGACACGCTTGCGGATGATGTGTTAACGAAGTTATTCAGTACCGCCGTAACAACTTAATATTTTAATAATTTTTCTTAAAAGTAAACTATGGATTTTTTAGAAGTTCCACTGCTTATAGCAGGTAACGGTAGTTTCGGAATAAACACTAATGTTTTTGAAACAAATTTAATAAACCAACTAATCTTGATTGCCGGTTTAGTTGTACTAGGTGGTGACGCCTTAGGTACTTCATTGGCGGAACGTCAAGATGAAATTATTAAAAATGTAGAAGATTCCGAAAAGCGTTTAAGTGAGTCCAAAGCTAGATTAGAGGAGGCTCAACTTCAACTAACGCAATCTAATATTATGATAGATAGTATTAGGAAACAAGCAAAAGAAACAAAAATTACTTTGCTTAACAGTGATTACGAACAAACAAAACTTGAACTTACAAAGCGGTTTAAATCAGCAACAACAATTTTAAGTTTACAAGAACGTGAAGTTGTTAGTGAAATTAAAATGTATATTGCTCAATTAGTTATTAGTGTTGTGATATCTAAGATCAAGAACAAGGTTGGTTATGAAGCTCAATTAGACTCTTATTTACAGAATAGTTTTGCTATGATTGGTACTCCACCAAGTACAGTAGTAGAGTCAACTACATAAAGGAGTATAAAATATGAGTACAAAAACGTTATCAAATGTAGCCGAACCTTATGCTCGTGCTTTATTTGAAATAGCATTGACAACAGACAAACTAGAAGTTTTTCTAGCGGATATGGGAGGTATCTATGAACTTTTTACACAGAGTAGAGATTTAACAGACTATTTAAATAATCCTATATATCCTCTAAAAACAAAAAAAGATATATTAAAGAATATCTTAAATACAACATTAAAAGATTTGAATTCCCTGACAAGTGATTTTCTTTTTTTATTAATGGATCGAGGACGTATTTCTCTTATTATCCCAATTGTTCTTAAATTTAGGGAATTATATTACGAAATATTAGGCATTAAAGATGCTGTTTGTTTTTCAGCAGAACCTCTTACGTCACAGCAAGAAAAAGAATTAGTTGCTGCTTTAATTAATCGTACAGGGTACAAAGAAATTCAACTTAAAGTCTTTGTTGATCCAACTCTATACGCAGGATTACAGGTAGTGATAGATTCAAATATGATTGACGTATCCGTACGTGATCAACTTACACAATTATTGGAAAAAATCTCGGTTTAATTTATTAAACTTGTTGATTGAATGAAATTTTAGATTATTTATTTATTGAAATAAGGTTCAGAAACGTTGTATGATTAATGTTCGTCCTGATGAAATTACCAAAATCCTTCGTGAACAGATTGAAAGTTATAATAAAGGTGTAACTGTTCAAAACCGTGGTACTGTTCTTCAAGTTGGGGATGGTATTGCCAGAGTTTATGGTTTAGATCAAGTTATGTCTGGTGAGCTTGTTAAATTTGAAGATGATACCATCGGTATTGCTCTAAATTTAGAAAATGATAATGTGGGTGTCGTTTTAATGGATACGGGTCTCGATATTCTAGAAGGTAGTGCAGTCTACGCAACTGGTAAGATTGCTCAAGTTCCTGTTGGCCAGGCTATTTTAGGTCGTATTGTAAACCCTCTTGCGAACCCTATTGATGGGAAGGGAGAAATTACGACAGATGAGTCTCGACTTGTGGAATTTATGGCTCCTGGAATTATCAGTCGTAAATCAGTTTGTGAACCTATGCAGACTGGAATTACAGCAATTGATGCAATGATTCCTATTGGGCGTGGTCAGCGTGAGTTAATCATTGGAGACCGTCAAACTGGTAAGACAGCAATTGCGTTAGATACAATTATTAATCAAAAGACTGAAGATGTTGTTTGTGTTTATGTAGCCATTGGACAAAAAGCCTCTTCTGTGGCACAAGCGGTAACAACTTTAGAAGAACGTGACGCTTTAAGCTATACTGTTATTGTAAGTGCTTGTGCTAATGAACCAGCTACATTACAATATATTGCTCCTTATACAGGGGCTGCTATTGCAGAGTACTTTATGTACAAGGGTAAAGCAACTCTAATTATTTATGATGATTTATCAAAGCAAGCCCAAGCTTATAGACAAATGTCATTGTTACTACGTCGTCCACCAGGTCGTGAAGCTTACCCTGGAGACGTATTCTATTTACATTCTAGATTATTAGAACGTGCTGCGAAATTAAGTGATGCATTAGGTGGCGGAAGTATGACAGCTTTACCGATTATTGAAACACAAGCTGGTGATGTTTCTGCCTATATCCCTACTAATGTTATTTCAATTACTGATGGACAAATTTTCCTATCAGGTGATTTATTTAATTCCGGTATTCGTCCTGCGATTAATGTAGGTATTTCAGTATCTCGTGTAGGTTCTGCCGCGCAAGTTAAAGCGATGAAAACGGTAGCAGGAAAACTGAAGTTAGAATTAGCTCAGTTTGCAGAGTTAGAAGCTTTTTCTCAATTTGCTTCTGACTTAGACCAAGCAACTCAAAACCAACTTGCACGTGGGCAACGTTTACGTGAATTACTTAAACAGTCACAGAATTCACCATTATCTGTAGCAGAACAGGTTGCAATCATTTATTCAGGTATTAATGGTTTAGTTGACGATGTTCCTGTAAACAAGATTAAAGAATTCAGTGGAAAGTTATTGTCTTACCTTAGTACTTCAAAGCCTGAATATGGTAAGTCAATAGCAGAAACTAAGTTATTTGATGCTACTTGTGAAGCAACGGTAAAAGACGCTGTTAGTTCAGTAAAAGAGGGTATTTCGTTTCCACAGGATTAAATTCTAGGAAATTTTATCTATCTGTATAAGTTCTTATACAGGTAGATAAAATACTTCTCCTGTTCGATACCTGAAATGTTCTATTATGCTATACATATTTTTATTTAACCATGTTTAATTTTAAAAAGATTCTTTCCCTAATGAGTAAATTTTATAAGGTTCCTGTAAACAGGATCAAAAAATTCAGTGGAAAGTTATTGTCTTACCTTAGTACTTCAAAGCCTGAATCTGCTATGGATTTAGCAGATTCAAAGCCTGAATCTGCTATGGATTTAGCAGATTCAAAGCCTGAATCTGCTATGGATTTAGCAGATTCAAAGCCTGAATCTGCTATGGATTTAGCAGATTCAAAGCCTGAATCTGCTATTGACTTAGAAACTAAGTTATTTGATGCTACTTGTGAAGCAACGGTAAAAGACGCTGTTAGTTCAGTAAAAGAGGGTATTTCGTTTCCACAGGATTAAATTCTAGGAAATTTTATCTATCTGTATAAGTTCTTATACAGGTAGATAAAATACTTCTCCTGTTCGATACCTGAAATGTTCTATTATGCTATACATATTTTTGTTTAACCATGTTTAATTTTAAAAAGATTCTTTCCCTAATGAGTAAATTTTATAAGGTTCCTGTAAACAAGATCAAAGAATTCAGTCGAAAGTTATTGTCTTACCTTAGTACTTCAAAGCCTGAATCTGCGATTGACTTAGCAGATTCAAAGCCTGAATCTGCGATTGACTTAGCAGATTCAAAGCCTGAATCTGCTATTGACTTAGCAGATTCAAAGCCTGAATCTGCTATTGATTTAGCAGATTCAAAGCCTGAATCTGCTATTGACTTAGAAACTAAGTTATTTGATGCTACTTGTGAAGCGGTAAAAGAGGCTGTTAGTTCAGTAAAAGAGGGTATTTCGTTTCCACAGGATTAAATTCTAGGAAATTTTATCTATCTGTATAAGTTCTTATACAGGTAGATAAAATACTTCTCCTGTTCGATACCTGAAATGTTCTATTATGCTATACATATTTTT
>Ga0209557_1000875_pt1 | contig 17180 bp, 25 predicted proteins | sample SaaInlV_120m_DNA_4_FD_184672 | JGI IMG/M metagenome (GOLD analysis project Ga0209557, IMG submission 184672) | Marine microbial communities from expanding oxygen minimum zones in the Saanich Inlet - Saanich Inlet SI074_LV_10m_DNA (SPAdes) (version 2) | ecosystem: Environmental > Aquatic > Marine... | reverse complement strand
CATCTAGATGTTTATGTGTCTATATGAACAATCAGAAGTTGTACTTGACGCCCAACTTACCACCAAGACCGAAGTCATCTTCGTCTTCTGCGGTCAGGAAGGAAACCTCACCATATACGCCAAGAGCCTCTGAGACGGGGACGCCAACTCCTGCTTTACCAGAGAACTGGGTATCGGTCTCTTCGCCGTCAACAGCGACGATTGCAGGACCAGCCTGAATGTAGTAAGAAGCAGCACCTGCTTCTCCTTCAAAACCTACGTGAAGGTCTGTCGTGGCAGAAGTGTAGTCATCGCCAACCCAACCAGCATTGGTTTCGACGTTGACGTAGGGACCTGCAAGGGCAGCGCCAGCAGAAGCGAACAGAGCAGCGGAGGCTGCGAATACAGATTTAAACATTTGTTTTACCTTTAGTTACTTGCGGAATGGATACCCGCAGATGAATAGGGACTCGACTGTCCCGTGTTAAGTATTACCTTTTGTTACTTTAATTGTCTGAAAGACAAAAGGTTAAGTATTTATACTAGCAGGGTTATTCGATTACGTCAACCCTGCTGCTGAGTTGCTGACGATTCAGAAACTCGACCCAAGTATGGGTCATAATCCATCAGTTCATCAACTGACATTTGAGCACCCTTCTGAGACCAGAAGTTAAATTGTGCTTCATAGTTTCCCTTATGAAAAACATCGATGTGTTCTGGATGGATTGAAGATCCTAACTCAATCTTGTATAGAAGTAAAGGAAGAGCATAGGTGTTACCGGAGTTATAAAGAAGGTCATCAGCAACAGGACGGGGACGCACACCATTGTCTAGTTTATACTTGTCTCCACGAACGTGTAGTTTAAGCATCTTCTCGGCATGGTGTCTAGTGATGAGATAACAAGCGGTTGAAAACTCATTAACAAATCGTTTATGTATCTTGATTTGTATATCACCCGTACAGATGATAGCAATCTGACAGACATCCCAGTCATAAGGAAGTTTACAGTAGAAGTCTCTCCAAGTAAAGTTCCAGAAACGGACGAGATCGAGATTACAATCGTCCTCCATCATTATAGCATACGGTTCTCCACTTTCGTAGAACTGTTTAATTGCTTTAAGATGGGAGGTCGTACAACCGATCTCGCTTGATGACATCATATCAGGATATCTACCTTTAATGATCTCTCCTAGGTCACTTTCTCGACCGTCATAGGCAGACACACGGGTATAATTCTCAATCTCCCAATACTTAAACTGCTCCTCCATATAGTTCCATCGCTCTGGTTGATCATCCAGATTGATACAATAGATAGGACCAATTCCTTTGAGTTTGTATACTGCTTTGTTTCTATCCATTGATAATCTCCCAGTGCTCAGGGTATAAGTCTTTAGTGTCTAAGTGTTGATTGTTAGGTCCAAACCATCTTGTAGGTGCGATGACTCGTCCTTTGTTTGCTAACCATGCTGCCCACCAACTGTAGGTGCTGTTAGCGATAATGAAGTCAGAGCAGAGTGACATCAAACATAGATCAACGTAACTACCGTTACCAGTAGCAATCAGAAATCTATCATCACTAAACAACTCTTGCTCTTTACACCATTGAGGATCATCGGAGAAGATTGCCACGTTCCTATGACCACGAAACTTCCCAAGTGCTCTCCGATAGTAATCAATATCTAGATTGTGGTGGTTGCCTGAATTCTTCAGAAAGTCACCTCTCCTGATATGTAGAGCGATTGGAGCATTTACGTTACTAATCATCTCTTTACATGGTTCTAGAATCTCATCCTTAAATGTAAAATCCTCACGAATTTCATCAGCAACATTGTTGAAATACTTCTCGCTTTGGAAATATCCAACAAGACTTACATCATCAGGACAATGATCATACAAATCCTGACAAAAAGCAAATCCAGGTTCCTGGACATACTGATCACCCACAGTGTCTCTAAACTCACACCCCTTTAATTCAAATGGTTTATCAACTTCAATCCTCAGTCTATTGCCAAGGACATCCACGACCATTTTATCATGATTTGGAATACAAAATTCATATCCCTTATTAGCAGCAATGCCACGCAAGGCGGCATACTGAAACATTTGATTACCAAGTTGTCCTAGTTTGCCTAGGTAATTATATCCCAGCATGTTTCTTTAATTTGTGAATTTCATCTCTTGCCCAGATCATTTCGGTTTGAAGGCGATTGATCTTATCATCATGCGACCTCAACCAATCATAATGTAATGAATCATTATCAAATACGTGGTCATCATTAATGATACCAGCATCAATATTGTACCTTTCTACCGCCCAAGAAGGTGGAGTGGATGTTTTCCAAGGATAAAGTCTATACTCTAACTCGGAAATCCATCCCCACAATACTATTTGTATTTCTCTAATCATGTGCTTTCACCCACTCTTCAAGATCAACCCGTGGTTTCCAACCAAATGTATTCTGGATACGTTGAATGTAAGCAAGACTTTCTCTTACTTCACCCTTTCGTGGAGGAATATTAGTTTGATTGTCGGATATCCAATCAGCAATTTGATTCACCGAATAGTTCTTACCCGTTCCTACATTATAAACCCTTCCATAAGATTTGTCATCCACATCCATAGTGGCAGCCAGAATGTTGGCACGAACCACATCCGAGACATGTATAAAGTCCCTACGTTGCTCACCATCTCCCACAATAGTTAATGGTTCACCAGCAGTCCTTTGCCTGTTGAAGATACCGATGACAGGAGCATACTGTCCCCTCTGTGGTGCTCTATCACCATAGACATTGAAATACCTAAACGTGATGGTCTTAAGGTCATACAGGTCTGTATACATCTTACACAGTTTCTCTCCTGCTACCTTAGTTACAGAGTATGGGTTCAGACAATCATCTGGTTGTGATTCTACATTAGGGTGTGGATTATTTCCATATCCAGATGAAGTAGAAGAGTAGATGACTTTCTTAACACCCCACTCTCTGGCACATTGAAGCACCGTACAGGTGCCTACAACGTTCTTCTGTGCTGCTGCGATGGGGTTCTCAATAGCAGGTCCAATCTTTGACTCTGCCGCCAAGTGGAAAACATAATCTACACCAGCATAAAATGTATTGGTGAGTTGGTAGTTACTGATATCCTGTTTAGCATACTGTGCTTTCTCATTGCGATAGAATCGCTCACTGTCTGCACTTTCATTATCAATTACAAGAACTTCATATCCTTGATCGATAAGTTTATCTACAAGATGAGAACCAATAAAACCTGATCCTCCAGTTACAAGTGCTTTCATATCAAATCCAATGGTAAAAAGAATTCAGGCATAAGTCTCTTACACTCATGCAGTGATTGTTCAGTTAGTGGTATGTATGTGACTCTCTGATTTCCATCCGAACTTGTTTGATAGAAGTAGGGATCATCAACAGCATATACATTATGCCATCGTTGTATTTCGGCAAACCCAATGTCAGGGTGATCCTCAATATCATATCCAGCATGAAGGCAAACCCTCCTCACTAGATCAATATAGCGATCACGAAAGTACATTATAGCATGACCACCTAGCATATTGTAAACTTGATGAATACCAGGATACACATACTTATCATATTGAACAAAAGGTCCAGAATGTCCATTCATCCGACCCCAACCAGAGATGCCAAGGTATAGAGCATCAGCATTCTCTGGCACCTCAATAATTGGATCCCATCTTTTAACTTCAACATCATCCTCAAGAATGACAAATGGTGTACCGAGTGGAGAGACAATAGGATTGATAGCAATTTCAAGTGCTTCAAGCATAGAACGAGCAGTTCCTGCTTGACCTACTTTATGTTTTGTAGCATTAATTCTTTTAAAATTCTTGATCTCAAGATCACCAAGAATCTTTATCATCTTCTCGTTTCTTTCTTTCGCATCATCTAGGTTGATATAAAAGAAAGGAATCTCTCTAAGATCGTAACGCTGCATGATTCTTCTTCAGAGCAATAATTTTACCAGGTGAGAAGGGATAATTAGTCCCAATGAATTCTTCAGCATAACAATAAGTTGGATCTAAGTCCAATGTTGGTGGATTCTGAATCAAATAACGATTCATATGTGATTCATCATGCCACAGTGCTACAACATCATTCTTCAAATCCTTATTGACATTCTCTGCGATAGTCTCTGCCATCTTCATGAAGACTTCTGTCTTACCACCATTGAATCCACCAGCATAGTAAGTGACTGTCTTTTCATCAGCAGGAACACAAGCAAGAGACTTTGGATTACGATCAAAAGATTGTTGCCAATCGGGTGCCATAGACTGATATCCATGTCTAGTAGCAACTAAATCACCACATACTTCCTCTGCTGCCACAACTCCATCAATACGCATGTCCGCATCTAGGTAGAAGCAATAGTCGTGTTCCAAGATGAAGTCCTTCTCCTTCATAAAGTAGTTGTATCTCTTCAGGGTGGGCATTGGCCACGGTTCATGGTCAATATAATGGACTCTTACGTTGTCTCCTGTCTCTTCAATCTCATGATCGGTGAATAAAAGGCAACTAATCTCTGCTCCAGGGCAGAACTTTTCAGATAAGTCTTCGTATAGTTTCTCTACAAATTGAAGATACTTGTTTGTAGCAATTGTCAGGATACAGATTTTCATTTTTTAAGTTCTTCTCTCACAAATACAGTGTTAATATAGTCCCTAAAGACTTCTACATATCCTTTACTCTTGATATATTCTCGTAATTCTTTAATCTCCTTGATCAGACTTTCATACTTTTGAAAAGAATGATGTCCATCTTCAAGTTCAACGATTAGCATCTTTGGTTTCCATTCATCAAGTTCAAAGGTCTTGAATACTTCTGCTTCTTTACCCTCAACATCAACAACTAGGACATCAAACTCTTTGGGAACTTCAATCTTCTCCATCAAAGTGTCCAGTCGCATCTGGTCACAAACTGTTTCAGAAAAACTAATATGCTGCGCCCAATCAATCTCTTGATAGCGTTCCATCTGCTCACGATCTAACGTGGTCAATGTATCACCATAGTAGATTTTAGTCTCTCCTTCTTGTAATCCAATCGCTACATTGGCGACTGTAACGTCATTATCCTTATGACGCTTCATACACTTCTGATAGTGTGGGATAATAGGTTCGATGTATAAACCACCCCACCCATGGTCTGCTAGACAAGATGTATTTGATACAAAATCACCATCATAAGCACCCACTTCTACAAAATATCCAGTTGATGGATACCCAAAATACTTGGCATAAATGTCAGACAGATTCTCAATCTGACATGTCTCTGGTGTCTGGTACATCACTGCTTCTCCTTAATATAGAAACCATCTCCCCAAGTCTCACCTGACCAATCAGTCTCAACTCTTTTAAATCCGTAAGGAGATAAGAATGCATCCAACTCATCAACGTGAGGAGCATTCTCATATACTTCTGCTCTATTTATTTCTGTGTAGATATAGTCAATCTTGTCTAATGTTTCAGCAGATCCCTTCAACACTTCCAGTTCATATCCTTGAACATCAATGTTCATAAGGTTAAATTCAAAATCAATCTCGGCATCATCAATCTTGATCATCTCAACATTGGTCTTAGATGGAAACTTGATTCCAGGATACTGTGTCAACACAACCTTGGGTGCCAAGAGTGAACTACACATGGAGTGGTCACTCACATACATCTCGATAGTCTTCTCTTCATTGCCAGCGGCATAAGGGAAGACAACAATATTATTCTCTTCCGCATAAGGTGCTAGCTTCTCTTCAAGGATAGCAACAGTGTCTGGTAGTGGTTCAAAAAACGCCATGTTCTTGATACCCTTATTGACATACTCTGTGACTTCCTGTCCATGATGTGCCCCAACGTGAAGAACACCCGTCACGTTCATATCATACTTTGTATATAAGTCATTAAAATTAAGAAGCATTGAAAATCCTCATGAGTTTGTCAACAGATGCCTTGAAAGATAGTTCTTTCTCTACAAATTTGCGTGGTGTATATATTTTACTACAGAAATCGTCAAAAGCATACTCAATTTGATTGATATCAGTAAACTTTACACCACATTCATCTGACCAATAAGGAACAGATGTGGCAGGAAGAGACCATTGACTTCCCTGATCGTTCCATTCGGTCACGTCCCACACCAACATCGGCATACCTCTTGCCATCATCTCTTGAACAGCAATACCTTGACTCTCCGTTCCATTTAAAAGAAAACAAAACGCTGACTTATCACACAACACTTCAAGTTCTTCTTGATTATAACTACCGTACCTGACTATATTATAAGTCATTTCATTTTTTTCAAGAAATGATATAACTTGTGCTAATTCATCTTCACTTCTTCTTTTAAAATAGATTAGACAATCATATTCTATAGACTTTAGGTTCTTTTCATATTCTTTGACCTCAATACCAACCGGCCAGATGGCAATCTTATCTTCTGGAAAGTTAAATTTATTCACTGGTAGATTCTTTGTCCATTGTGATGGGACAATAATCTTATTATAAAAGTTAGGGTTCTCTTGTATATGCTTAACATGAGAGTCAAAGAACCATATTTGAGGACCAACAAAACAGTTTTCAAGTGTTAGTTCAGAGTGCTTTACATATCCTCTATAATCATACTGAACAATAAAATTATGTTTGTACTTCTCTTCATTGAGTGCATAAGGAATGCCCTCCTGGTTAAGAGATGCGATTAAGTTAGTGGCAAGTTTTTGAGGACCATTCATTCTCGTAGCACCTGCCCAGTATCCAGGATCTAAAAATAAATTAATCATTTCACCGCTTCTTCAAATACTTTGACATATCTATTGATGATGGATTTCATTGAATAATGGTCATTATATCTTCCAAGAGAAATTATTGAGCAAGTTTCATAGAAATCTTTCTCATCCATATACTTTTTCATAATTTTAGCATAACTCTCAACATTTTCAACAACCACACCAGCGTTGCCAATCTGTTCTACTTGCCCCATACTAGGTGCAACGTGACTGATGACAGGTAGACCGTGGGACATTGCCTCAATGATAGCAGTAGAACACTGCTCACCATCTGCTCTACCATGAGCATAGACAGTCAGAGTGTTCAAGAATTTATGAATAGTATCTACATCAGATGTGGTAGGACAGAACAAAATATTCTTGATACCTAAATCAAATGCCTGCCTTTCATACTTAATACTACCACCAAGCATCAGGAACATAGTATCATCATTTTCAATCTTCTTGTATGCTTCTAAAGGGATAGGTGAAAAAATACTATCATTGTTTCTCTGATGCATACCAAAGATAAACTTATGATTGAAATCTAATCTACCCTCAACCTTTGGCACATACACAGGATTGGGAATAATGATTGCTCTATCTGCTGGACCACCAGCAGCAATCCACTTATCTTTCTGTTCGTTAGAGATAAGAACAGTCTTATAGGTATTCGGTTTGTTCTCCGCCATGCCAGCAAGATGAATTGTATCAACAATAGGAGTCTTGCGGATCAGATGAAAAGGATATTCAGGGTGTCCTGACCTACCACTCACGATCAAATCATAATTGTTTTCATCAAAGAGATCCCAAAAGTTAGTTCCAACCCAATCATGAGTTCTTACCGTGACATTTTTAAAACGAACTTCTACTGGGATACAATTTACACCGTGGTTCTTACAAAACTCAACCCTACTTGGTTCAGTATCAAGGTGTTTATGATCTGAACCAATGTAGGGTGCACCATTTGTATAGAAGTAATCAACTTGGAATCTATCTTTCGGTAATGCTGAAGCAATTGTTTGGAGGACCTTTTCAGTCCCCCCGATAGACATCCCACCAAACTTGATGAATGCTACTTTAATCATGTCAATCGTTGAATTGTGTATTAGGTTGGCGTCCGGTACGCTTCACAAACTCCTCGGTTAGTTGAGGAATATGCCAGATACGAAGACCTTCAAAGTATTCAATACCTTTATTATCAAAGTGCTCTAGAATTTTAGGCATCAGATCACAACGCATGAATGTACTATCATCCCATTTGGGATCAAAGTTAGGAATATTAGGAGTAGGAATACCCTCCAACCATGCGGGAGGAATCTTCTTCAATCCTACATTCTGGTCTTGGAAGCAGATACCATACTTACCCAGAATCATACCCAATCCACCAGGACCATGTTGTACCAATTCACCAACCTGCTTCCATGCTTGCTTCAGGTGAAAGTTGTTGAAGTATGCGAACTGGTAATGAAGCACACAACCCTGTTCTGGTGGCAAGTGTAACCAGTTATCGCCTGTGTTTTTGCCAATAGTTCTACCATCTGCCATAAAGGTATAATAGTAATCAAGTTCAGGACTATCAGTTACCACAAAGTCCTTGTAGAGATTACTCCATACAGTCTGATCATTACGATAGAAGTTATTACTCTTCCACAGTGCCAACCACTGCATTGCTAGTTTCTTTCCAGGAGGAACCTGTGAGATTATATCTCTAGCAATAGGAACAAAGTTAGTAGTGAATGCTTCATCAGCATCCAGACATAGGAAGTGAGTTCCTTTACGCTCGCGAGCATAGTTAAACAGGAACTGACGTACCCGTCCAGGGTTCCAACCACCACGAACGTCTGTGGTCTCTTCATATCCTTTGACGATGACACCAGCATCTTCCATCATCTGTCTAGAATTGTCAGTAGAGTCATTATCAATAGCAATGATCTCATCAACAATAGGGAGAACGTTCTTCAAGTACAAAGGAATAAACTGTTCCTCATTCTTGAAAGGTAAAAGTCCAATAATTTTCATTTCAGGTAAATTCCAAATCCAGTAGGGTTGTGTGCGTCCTTTGTAACATCAAACTTATCTCCACTCCACTCTTCATGGAATTTCCATTTTGTTCTCTCGTCAGATGTGGCGCTTTGATCTTGAATATCATCCACCACAATAATAGCATCATCTGTCAAATACTTTTCCCACACTTCATACTCTGCTTTAATCTGCTCGTATGTGTGAATGGTATCACAGAAGAGCATACTAACACTCTTCTCTTCAAAGATACTTCCAATCTTCTCTACGTTAAGAGAATCAAAGTCATTATCAATCGTAACTCTGGGATCATCCTTGACACTTGCTGGTACATACCGGCAATCATTAATGATGTCAAATGAGTAGAACTTCTGTCCCTCTTTGAGGGCATCATAAATCGCAAGGGTACTACATCCTCTACGATTACCTAGTTCTACGACAGTTCCATCAACGTGTTCTGTCAGTTTGTGAAGATACCAAAAGTATCCGTGGTTGCCATCAGCGTTAGTGATATACTGATAATGCTCTGCTGTAGGAGAGATCAGTCTAGTAAGATTAGAATCATTCCACTTAACAACCTTATTCTTGTTCTTAATGATTCTATTAATAAAAGTCTTATGATTACTCATTAAAATCCGATGCCTCAATCACTCTATCATTAAACGTGATCTTATTTATTTCATACTCTGAACGTGCTTGTGGTACAAGTTTGGGTTCAATAATCTTACCATCGTTAAGGTTATAACGAAGTTCGATCACAGTTCTTTCCAATGGTTGTCTGCCATTAGGACGGGTGCTCTGTCCAAGTCCCTCGTTTAGATAGTATCCAAGGACATCAGGGATGTGTAGACCCTTACCACAACGTGCCATTCGCATCGCTAAGTCAAAGTCAGCACCTGATTTTAGTTGCTCATCAAACCATCCAGTCTTATCAAGAAGAGTTCTACGAACCATAAAGAAAGGACCGAGGATCATTCCATTCATTAGAACATCTTCACGTCCTGCTTCGTCAACTAATACACCCTCTTCAGTTTCAAACTCTTTGACGATAATATAATTACCATATACAAAGTCAACATCAGGATTCTCATCCAGTGCCTTTGACATCACCTCAATAGATTCTGGTGTACGCAGGTCATCAATGTTCCAGATACACAGGTAGTCACCATCAGCATATTCAATACACCGATTCATTGACACACCAATAGGATCAACACCCTCTACAACAATGTGAGTGATATTGTCCTGTGTTTCATTGTGCTTCTCAACCTTGGCAACCTCTTCTTTGGTTGGATCATTGTGGTCAAGAACAACCTCAAGATCAGTATGAGTTTGCTGTTCCACACTCTCCAAGAATCCATCCAGATACTTTGAAGTATTATAGGATGGACTGATACAACTAACTCTGGTCATTAGAATACTCCTTCTTCATTTCATTATACACCTTTCTGATGCCAACATCAATAGTAGTTTTAGGAACCCACCAGCTTAAAATATAATTGTCTGCTTCATTCCTCTTATCCATCTGAACACTGTCCTTTGCTAGACCAGGTTTGATTTCAATATCATAATTACCATCAACAGCGAAACATCCTTTGATAATAGAAGCAACTTCTTTGATTGTCTCTGACCTGAATGATGTAATATGGAGTGGATCTTCTGGTTTGAAATCGGTGTAGGACTCCATGATAGTTTCTAACGCCTCACAGCAGTCCTCAGCATAGAGAAACTGACGCTCTTCGGTGCCATCAGTCATCATCTCAAATTGACCCTCTTCAAATCCTTTCTTAATGAAGTCAGTGATGACATGAGCCTTCTCATGATCCTTTTCAATACCATACACATTCCAGAACTTAACAGTCAGTCCTTTTAATGCTGTGGTATGAAGTTCACCAACACGCTTCATCACACCATAAGGAGAGTATGACATGTTGCTCATCTGAGAAGAAGCGAAGATAAATCTTTTCTTATGCTTCCCAAGTAAACGAAACGTATTTGCCATCATACGAGTATTGTTGTTCACAAACTCAAATGTATGTTGATACTTTTTCAAGTATCTGGAACCCCCTACATCAAAAGCAAGAAAGAATACAAAGTCAGCATACTGAATTGCATTCTCTACTACAGTATTAGGTGTCACTCTTAAATCAAATTGAACACCATTTACAATATCAACATTGCTTACATGATGTCCTTTATCCTTTAAGTAGTCTGATAGATAAGCGCCGATCTGTCCAGCAGATCCTAGGATTGTAATATTCATAATTTAATCCAATTGTCTAACATTGTTTCAGATTCACTCTCATTTGTAAACCACTTCTTTGGTCCGACAGTTAACTTAGAATCGCCAAGGAACGCTGCCCACCAACTGTAAGTGCTGTTAGCAATGATGTGATTCTCACATCTCTGCATCAAATAAAAATGCCCTGTATCCCTTTCTCCAGAGTAATCATCATCGACTAAAACAACAGGGTGTTTATCATTTTTGATGTTCTCTCTACACCATTCTAAGTCTTCAGAGAAGACAAAGTATGTTAGGTGATCATATTTATCCTCCATCACATCCATCGCTTTTCGATAGTATGCGGCATCCATATGCTCGTTATGTACGAATGCTGTAGGATTATTGATGAAGTCTCCACGCCTGACATGAATACAAACGGAGTGAGATGGATCATATGTGATGATCTTATCTAGTTGCTGGATCTTTTGAGAAAAAGGATTCGCAAACGTAAACTGTTCTTTTACTTCGTCAATGACGTTATCGAAGTCCTCAAGTGATTGAAACCATCCCTCAAGGACATGTCCACCATCCGGTGCCACATCACAGCGTTGATACTTGAGATTGAAAATATCAAGATCAAAGCCACGACCAGTAAGACCGTTCTTGATAATCTTTCTCTCTTGTCCATCATAGAAACTACAATCAAGAATGAGATTAGTGTACTGAGGTGCCTGCTTCAAGGCAGACAACCCTTTGGCGTACTGGAACATTTGATTGCCCAGTCCGCCCATCAATTTCACATAAAGATCCATCAGCTTTCTTGTGCTTCAATTTGAGCATTGATCCAATAGTAGGTATAACGAATACCTTCCTCAAGAGTCTGCTCATAATCCCAACCAAGTTTCTCACGAATGAGATTGTTGTTTGAATTACGTCCACGAACACCTAGAGGAGCATCTAATTTATGCATCCTGCGAACCACCTTACCAGATACTTTACCAGCAATCTCAACTAGTTGATTAATCTTAACCATTTCTTCAGAACCAATATTCACTGGTCCCATGAAGTCAGAGTCCATCAGACGACGAGTTGCTTCAATACATTCATCAATATACAGGAATGAACGAGTCTGCTCACCATCTCCCCATACTTCAATCGCTCCACCAACATCAGGGAGATATGCTACCTTACGACAGATTGCTGCTGGGGCCTTTTCTCTTCCACCATCCCAGGTCCCCTCTGGACCAAAAATGTTGTGATATCTAGCAACCCTAACAGGAATGCCATGATTACGATTATACGCAAAGTAGAGGCGCTCAGAGAAAAGTTTTTCCCATCCGTATTCTGAGTCTGGATTCGCGGGGTATGCTGATTCTTCACGGCAGTCTGGGTTATCAGGGTCCATTTGATTATGCTCTGGATACATACATGCTGATCCAGAATAAAAGATTTTGGTAGGTTGATTCAAAGCGGGACGATTTGCTTCAGTCCACTCTTTTACATCACCATCAAAGGTCTCATTCAATTTACGAACTTCTTCAAGGACGTTTAGATTGATAGACACAGAGTTATGCATGATATCTGCATCGTTCTCACCTGTGAAAACAAATCCAGCACCACCCATATCAGCAGCAAACTGATAGATCTCATCGAAAGGACGAATCAAACGATAAGGGACAGAGTTGTAGAAGTTGCCTTGCTGACCCTTATACTGAATGATACGTCGGACAAAATCTACGTCACGCAAATCACCCTGAACAAACTCGTTCGCTTCAGTCTCAGAAAACTCAGGATATTTAAGGTCTACACCACGCACCCAATAACCTTCTGAACGCAGACGCTTCACCATATGACTTCCGATGAATCCACCTGCGCCCAAAACGAGTGCTGTCTTCTTGTATTCCATACTGATTAATAATGCTTCTTATTTATCCAAGTCAAATTATAGCACGTCAGTCAATCAAAGGCGACCGTTTGACAACTTTCCGATACCGTTTTTCTCATTCATTTTCAGAATATCAAGCAACAAATTAAATCTTTGCTCCAGTTCAGCATCAGGTCCAGTCTTGCCAGTCTCGGTAAGGTCACCAACTTTACTCTTCATCCAAACAATTTCCGATTCAAGAATTTCAATCTTCTTGTTCGCTGCTTCAAGTGCTTGAAGTCTGCTTTCTACTTCAACGTCATACTGTGACATTGATGCGCCAGTTGTAGACTTGGCAGCCGTTCCTTTGTATGCCATGGTTTTCAATTATTAACTATCGTCTATATTTATTAAAAAAGGAGACCCGAAGGTCTCCTTTAGAGGGTGTCATGCCGCGCCAAGTTATTTTTGAAGGGTAATAACTAAATCCCAGGACCCGCTGAGTCTTTAACATAACAAGGAACACCGTCAGGATCTAACCATTTGGTGTATTCTAAATCTTCAATAGCAAGAAGCATCTGATCTCCATTGTCGAACAGATAGATATCAGAGTATTTTTTAGTATACTCATGTGCTTTTTGTAATCGGTAATCTGGGTTTCCATTTAATTGAATGTAACCTCTTTGAACGAACCTATAAGGAAACCGTTCATGAATAACAAGAGTCTTAGTCGATGCTACAGACTTTGGATCTAGATCGTTCACGCTACCTCCACAGATTCAAGGTCTTCAGCGATACAATCGATAAGAATATCATAGTCATCCAAAGGGTCACCAGAGAAAACTACGCCACTATTCTCATAAAACTTACGAACCTTCTTAAAGAGTTTTGGATTCTTTACGTCAAGGTAATAGTCACCTTTAACAGCGGAACGGAGTGTGCTGATGTCTTTCTTGAACTTAGAAGTAACAGTCATGGTCTTGTTGTTTACCCTGATATTATAAGGTCTCTTTCCAATAAGGTCAAGACACTTTGGACAGTCAGGATTCTGTCCGATAGGGATTGTGAGGATCGAACTCACCTTGGGCAAATTATGAGTTTGCTGCATTCACCAGATTGCTAAACCCCCTCAAGAAGCCTCGTTATTCTGCTCTGTATAAATGCGTAGGATTTCATCATCCGCTGGCACCATCACTGCCCTCTCACCCCTATTATTTTCCACTCCTATCGTCTCTCCATTCTCAACTCTTTCCATCAGTGTTTCCCAGTTCTCTTGCCAGTATTCCACAGAGTAAAAATCCATAGTTAGTATATGTATGTTATTTCCACAATCCCAATACAATCAATAATCCTTGAGCATAAAAGAACAGAAGAACTGATCCTATACTAGCACTAATGATTGTAGCAGTCTTGTTGTGTCTATCTATTGCCTCATCAATCATACGCTGACACTCTTCTTTTGTAATGATTGTAATGAGATGCTCTGGTTTGATTTCTTTCATACGATGAGACATTATCGGACATCAAAGTCCAATCTACGAACTTTGCGTCTACGTCTTTCTTCTTGATAGAGAAGTTCTTGAGTGGAGAAATGACTATCAAGTTTTCTCTCCACATTATTAGTAACCATTACAACCTTATCCAAGTCTTTGGCACCAATTTTATCATCCACAATACTCATTTGATTGGGACAACCACAGAACTGGACTTTGCTAGTGCTTGTCAGTTCCTTTCTACACTCTTTACATCTGATAGTAATCATTAGGCATACATTGAATTCGACATGGGCGAAGAGGGGATCGAACCCCCGACAACTTGAATGTAAATCAAGTGTTCTACCTCTGAACTATTCGCCCGTAACACTACACTTATCCGTATGCTATATGGGCGTCACACCCAGTATACTGACAGTATGTAGTGGAGCAAGAGAGTAACCAACTCTCAATCACAGTGTGGTTAGCACCGTCGCGGGCGGACTCATCCCCCGTCGAACTCCTCCACCTGGACTCGAACCAGGGACAGGGTGATTAACAGTCACCTGCTCTACCAACTGAGCTATAGAGGATTGGAGCGGAATACCGGAATCGAACCGGTGACGAAAGGTTGGAAACCTTTAGTTTTGCCTCTAAACTAATTCCGCAAGGCGGGTCAGGAGGGATTTGAACCCCCGACCAACGCATTAGAAGTGCGATGCTCTATCCACTGAGCTACTGACCCATATGGTAGTTCCTATCGCCGCTAACCCTGAACTACCAAGGAGGTTACCGCAGTGGTCTTTCAACCACTTCTTTATTGTAGCAGACCTGACCCAGATTGCCAACCCTCTTGGAAATTCTCTGAACCGCCACCAAGGGGTGGAATAGGATCTAGTGCGAGAGTAGTTGCCACATTCTTTGTAGCAATCTCATACATCAATTCGTGGATGTTCTCTGGTTCTGTTGTCTGTACTGACCAAGAACCACCTACGCCACCATCCATATTTACAATAATATCATCACCAGGAGTTTCAATAGATTTCTGGTATTCCATTTGTGTTTCTGTCAAGATTGGTTCACTAAACCATTCATCATATGGTGTAAGGATTGGTGCTGGATAGGTCATGCTTGCCAGTGATAGTGATAGAAGTTTCCTTTAGTATCACACATCGGATCTTCCGATGGTACACGGAATCTTAGCATACTCTGACCTTTGAAGTCAGTTCTGTTTCCAATGATACTATGTGCTTTGAGAAGGTTTCGTTTACCCTCTTCAGACTTAAGTCTATTTACCAAAGCAGTGCTTGCCACCGGTCGATGAAAGTCAAAACCCTGATATTGACCAGGAGCATAGACCACATTAGCAACTGTGTTGGGAAAGTATTGTGAGTTCACACGGTTGAGGATTGATGCTGCTACACAATATTCATCAAAGGTATTCTTTGCCGCTTCAACGGAGACCGCTCTGGCAAGATGGTCATAATCTACGGCGCTAAGTGCCAGAATCGTTTCCAAAATCATAATAGTCTTTCTTGTAGTACCTGCCTAGGACATTGCTATTGTAGTAGGCAGGGGTTCCATCTGTCAAGCCCTCTGTCAGCACATTGTTCAGAAACAACTGACGAGTCTCTTCATAGTTCACTTTCCCAGGCGTTTTATGTAGGCTCAGTATAGTTCTCCTAAAGGACTCCCTCCCGAACTGTTTAACATCTTCTTTAAGCTCTGGACAACTACCGTAGTATTCTCTCCAGTCACTTTCAGACGTAACTCTCCTTGGTTTGGGATTGCTAGATGTAGGTCTAGGCTTTCTTCGTTGCCAAAAATACTTTCTCCCAATGTATTGTCGTTGGTTTGCGAGATTGGTAATGTTATACACAAAACCGTGAAAGTCCCGAATAAGGCTCCCGTCAAAATGGACGCCGTTATATGTCCAGGGATTGGGGTACTCAGGGTACTCTTTATTTTCTTCCACATGATAAATTTTCATCTATCATATTTAGTGGTTCCTCATGGAACCACCAATCGTCTATCTTCTTCGCTTCAACCTTAGAGTTGAAAACCTGTGAAGGTATCTTTTTTGACATCTTGTTTGATTCCGCCGACGACATAGGATTCAACTTCTGTTTCTTGTGGAGCAACTTGAAGACCCTTAGAGGAAATCCAGTGTTGCGTCCAGGGCAAGGGATTGTTTTTGGCACTTACATCATATATGGGTTCAAGTCCAATACCTTTCAGTCTCCTATTAGCAACCCATTCAACGTACTGTTTAAGTAGAGTATCATTCAAACCAATCATTGATCCATCGCGGAACAGATAGTCTGCCCACTTTTTCTCTTCATTGACTGCTTTTTTAAACATCGCATAGACCCACTCTTTCTCTTCCTTAGCAATCTCTGCCATCTCTGGATCATCACCATTCTTCCACTTATTCAAAATATTCTGTGTAATTGCTAAGTGTTGGTTCTCGTCTCTTGCAATGAGAGAGATGATTTTTGCGGATCCCTCCATGAGTTTAAGTTCACCGAAGGCGAAACTACAAGCAAAACTAACGTAGAACCTAATACCCTCAAGAATGTTAACGTTGGCAACTGCTCTGTAGAGTTTTCTTTTGACATCTTTGCGAGTCCAAGTAGCGGATGGTGAATCTCTAAAATCACTTTCCCACATTCTGCCAGTACCCCAGTCTTGAGCACTATTGATAAAGTCATCATAACTTTCAGTTACTGACTTTGCTCTATCTAGAATCCTACTGTCAGTGATGATCGTATCAAGAACCTCACAAGGATCCGAATAGATATTTTTGATAATATATGTGTAAGAACGACTGTGGA
>Ga0209557_1000870_pt1 | contig 17232 bp, 3 predicted proteins | sample SaaInlV_120m_DNA_4_FD_184672 | JGI IMG/M metagenome (GOLD analysis project Ga0209557, IMG submission 184672) | Marine microbial communities from expanding oxygen minimum zones in the Saanich Inlet - Saanich Inlet SI074_LV_10m_DNA (SPAdes) (version 2) | ecosystem: Environmental > Aquatic > Marine... | reverse complement strand
ACCTGTCCTTCTCTCAGGACAACCAATACAAACTGGAATACTCTTTCAATAACATTGTTAGAGAAGGTACTCCTGGTATTAATGCAGCAGGATCAAATGCTCCCTTTGTGAAATTCTCTGTGTTGGGTGATGTGACAAACATCTCCTACTACTTCGATCCTTCACGCACAGGTGCAAATTCTCCTGTGGGTAGCAATTCTTTCATTGACGTTATCAAGACACCTTACGACGGTAGATTTGCCGTTAGTGAGATCGTCACAGACTTCCAATTCAAATTCCCTCTGGAAAAAGAACCTGAGAAGAATTCTGCTGAGGTTATCACCGACGAGTTTGATCAACCATATTCTTTCTATTCAACGACTTCTACTAGAGCAATCGGTCCTATCAACACCATCAAGTTGGTGTCTCAAGGTGGTTTCTATCAGAAATTGCCCATCATTAACGATATTGCTTCCTTCCGTCAAATTGAGAAGATCATTGTCAACGATGGTGGCACAGAATATGCAGCTGGCGTCTACTATGATGTGCCTATCGATGGTGATGGTGAAGGTGCAAAGGCGACAGTTACTGTCGAGTTGGATGACGAAGTAGGATCAGGTACCATCACTGATATCACTGTTACTGACCCTGGTAAAGGATATACCATTGCAACTATTGATATCGATGCTATTCCTGGCATCCTCGGGGCAACTCTTGCTGGATCTGGTGCATCAGCAACGGTAGTTATCCCTGCAGAAGGCACTGGGGCATCGGTCTTCCTGACTGGTAAAAATATCGGTAAGATTAAGAGACTGAAGAATAATGAATTTGGTTTCGGTTACTCTCACGACTATACCCTGAGACCCGAAATTACATTCCCAGTTAACCTGCAACTTTTCAATACCTCTATTCTGTCTAATATTAGGATCACCGACCCTGGTAGTGGTTATACCTCAACTCCTGCTGTTGTCATCGAGGGTGGCGGCGGTGAAGGTGCTGAAGCAGTTGCTGTGGTCAGAAACAACCGTCTGAGTGAGATTCAGATCAAGAGTCCTGGTGCTGGTTACTCATCTGAGCCCACAGTCACCCTGAAGTCTGAGTTTAACTACGTTGTCAACCTTGACCTCAACTATCTGCAGTTTAACTTCCCCCATGGCATTACAACTGGTGCTGCTATTCAATTCCGTGCAGATAGTGTAGGTAGTACAATTGGCGAGCTGCCTAAACCCTCTAGTGCAGGTTTGACCTCTCTGGTTAGTGGTCAGATCTATTATGCAATTGCTGGCAATGAAAACTCCCTGGAAAATGACCAGATCAGATTTGGTCTGACACCTCAGTCTGCTGCTGCAGGTGATTACATCACCTTCTTGACTCAGGGTAGTGGTCGTCAGGTGCTTCTGACTGAAGTCTTCGGTGGTAAAGCAGAAGCAATTGTTGAAACCTCTCGCTTCCTGGAAGGTGAGACTGTATTCCAAGGTCCTAGCGTTGAGCAAGCAACTGCAACTGGCACAGTTTCAACTAATACTGGTTGGCAGATTGGTCCTAAGATCCTCAAGATCGTTGACTATGAAGGCGACTGGTTGGCAGGTGAGAAAGTCACAGGCACCATCTCTAAGGCATCTGGTCTAATTGACAACCTAAGCATCGCTCGTGGTGTGTTGAATATCGGATCTCTTACCAGGACTCCTGGTAGATTTATTGATGATGTTGGTAAGCCTTCTGAGATTGTCCAGAAGATCCAAGACTCCTTCTTCTATCAAAACTTCTCTTACGTTATTAAGTCTGAGACTCCTATCTCCAGTTGGAAGACTCAGGTCCTGGAAAATAACCACGCTGCTGGTTTTGCTCTCTTTGGTCAATTGGAGTTGACTGGTGGTAAGGATGTCTCTGGTCGTAAGGTCGGCACCGAATTCACCAAGCAGGTGAATATCAACAACTACAGTAACGTCAACCAGATCACCTCCTTCGGTGCAGCACAACCTATCTACACCGACTTCAATAATACTGAGGTACTCTTCCGTAAGAAGCGTCTGACCTCCTCTGAGGAAATTCTGACTTCTATCGTTAAGAAATTAGATAATATCTCTGGTAGTTTCAACGGTATTGACAAACAATTCCCCATCACTGTTGAGGGTGAGCAAGTCATCGTTAACCAGAATCAGTTGATGATCACACTTAATGGTGTGATTCAGGCACCTGGCGATTCTTATCAGGTGGTTGGTGGTAACCTCGTATTCTCTGAAGCACCTAGACCTTCTTCTAAGGTAACTTATAGAATTCTTGAGGTTACTCCTACTCCTATCTACAGAATCAATCTGTATTCGGGTCAGGCAGGTATCCCCAACTATGGAATCTTCCCCACTCTGGGTCAGCAAGTCCAAGGTGCAAACTCAGATACATTTGCAACTGTAATTGACTCTGGCACCAATCATCTGGATGTGATCAACCTTAGTGGTGGCACTTTCGAGTTGAATGAAGAAATCCAGCGTGGCACATTATTCTCTGCTTTGATTGAGTCAGTTGATCTGTTGAATACTGATACTATCTTTGAATTCGGTGAGTCCCTCACCAACATGGAAGGAGATACTGCAATTGTTGAAGAAACCAATCTTGTCGATGGTGTTATTACAGACCGTCTAGTTGTTAGTAAGACTTCAGGCACCGCTAAGTATGAGACTGGTATCTTTGACTTCAAACTGAATGAATTTATCTATTCAGCGTCTTCTAAGATTGCTGGTCAGATTACATTCATTTCACCATACATCGATCCTGTCACTCAGGATGTTGTGACTGAATTGGAGATCAACCCAGGATCCACATTCTACGCTCTGTTGTTTGAGCGTCTGGTTAGTATTACTAACCCCAATATTATTCTGGACGATATCTCTAAATCTTCTATCACTGCTACCGAGTTGTATAACGACGAAGAGCGTATCAATGCGGACTTCCTTGACTTTGAAGAGGTTAGAAGCACTGAAGTTACTTACACTCAACTGACTGGTGGACAACTTACTCCTGGAGATCAGATCCAAAACAGAAGAGTTTACTATGGCAACCCAGTTTCTGCATATCATGGCACTGCAGGTAACAGATTCTATGATGCTGCAACTCGTATTAGAGAGAATAAGCAGCAATTGATTGATTGGGGCGATGCCGAGATCGTTGTTGAGCATCCTGACTTCTACTACCCTGGAGATATCCAGACAAATGAGTGGAGCAGATTTGCAGACGCACATCGCTTCATCCAGAAGAATAGACAATACATCGCTGCTAAGGCATACGATGATATGAAGACCCAATTCCCTTCATTCACCGATCCCAATCCCGCTAAGTGTAAGCGTGACATGGAGATCTTCATGGAGTCTCTGGGTGCTGACGTATATCGTGGCGGTAACGTATACATCCGTAAATTTACCCAACAGTATTTCGATATTACTGGTGCTCTAGTCTATGTGGATGGCGAGACTCTTGAGACACGTTATGCATATGAGAAAGTCAAGGATTATGTCCTGCTTGCTATCACTAACAACCTGAGTGGTCAGTATACTGCTCTCTACGGTCCTGACGCTGGCGCTGTTTATGATGCATATCAAGATCTGACAATCACTGCTGACCCATCACCCAATGATGACTATGGCACAGCTGGCAGCAATGTTGACAACACCGACCCTGCTGGTTGCTCTGATGTCCAAGATGCTCTGACAACTCTGTGGGAGATCGTTGATGAGGCACTAACAAACGGCACTTTGTCGGAGTTGCCTGATGAGCAGGTAGGCACCTACTCTCCTGGTCAAATCAAGTGTCGTCGTGACGCTGGTCTGTTTGTCGATGCTTTGGCAAATGACATTGCTCAAGGTGGAAACTATAACACGGTGGAATTCACCAGATCTTACTTCGATGGCGCTGGTGTGCCTCTGACAAATGGTCTGGTTGGTGAGACTGCTGAGTCAATCACTGTCTTCAATAAGATCCGTGACCTGGCATATAAAGCAATCAACAACCTGTTGTATGACAAGGATCTAGCGATTCTCTACGATCCCCTGACCTATGGTGGCACTGCTCCTGGTCAACTGTATGATGCAAACTACGCAAATGGTAATAATCAGGATATCAGTAACTGTGCTGATGTCCAGTCTTACATTGCAACTCTGGCTGATATTGCTACCACAGCAATTGCTGCTGGTAATCTCACTAATGTCAACGCTCTGGCATCTATTAGTGATGGCACATTTGTTGATGGCGAAACAATCCGCGCGATCAAACTTGGATATCAAAACAAGTCCGATGGTCTGTTTGTCCTTGGCGATCAAATCAGAGGCGTTACTTCAGGTGCTGTAGCTGCAGCAGAGGGTGTCAATTCTGGTTTGAAGTGGATCTTTGCTGGTCCTATCACAGGGGCACTGCAGTATGGTGAGTTGATTACCAACTCAACATTGGCAAATCAAGGTAATTGCACACAAAGTGTTATCACCAAAAAACCAGAATTGTCTGGCACAAAGTCAATCAAGATTCCTCAGGCAGGATATCTGGTTTCTGCAGACTCTTATGATTATGCATTCGGTGCATCAGATGACTTCACTATTGAAGGTTGGTGGTATCCAAATGCAGTGAGTGGCACACAAACACTCGTGGACATGCGTCGTCTTAGTGCAAATGAAGGTCTGCGTATTATCCTCGATGGATCTACTGTCAGAGTTTACAACGGCACAACTCAACTGATCGCAGGTGGCACTCTGTCTGCAACTGCTTGGCACCACATTGCTTTGGTAAGAGGCACTAATGTCCTGCAATTGTATGTTGATGGCACACAAGTCGGCAGTAACTTTGCAGATACTAATGATTACCTGTATACCAAGGTAACTATTGGTGCTGACTTCAACGCTGCAAATCTCTTCGATGGATTCCTTGATAACTTCTATATCAACAGCAAGCAAGCAGTATACACACAAGCATTTACTCCTCCAACACAGGTTGACTACACTAATGACAATATTGTCTTAGGTCTTGATGGTGAAGCACCCTTTATTCTGTCTACTACAGAAACATATGCAACTTATTCAGGATCTCGCATCTCTGCAGCAACTGCTAAGGTCATTGATTATGAAACCAAGTCACTAATCATTAAGGATGTTGATCTTGGTAGATATGAGCAGAGAAAGTGTGCTGATATCATCCAATTGAATGATGCATGGATTGCTGAAGAAGCAGTCGGAATGATGAAGGCAGAATTCCCAGACTTCATCATGCCTGGTGATGATCCTGCTAATAACTCTTACGGTGGCACAAACTACTGTTTGCGTGATACTAAGGATTACATCATTGGTGCAATCATCAAGGATCTCAACGAAGGTGGCACCTATCACACTCTGTATACCGCTCGCACATACCTGGAAGCATCAGGCAAACTGAAGCATGTTGGTGGTGAGATTCTTCAGACCCTCTACACCTGGGATAAGGTGGGTGATGTCATCAATGATGTCCTGACAAGCACTAGCACAGATCTGACTGGATCTTACAGTGAGAAACTGAGAATTCCTAACAACTTCTCTTCACCTCCTGCACAATCAACTCTGGATGAAATTCGTGCTCTGATTGATAATCTACTGCAGGTCCTCGCACCAACAGGTCAAGGATTCAAGGACTCTGGGGTCCTCATCTGGAAAAACCGCGATTACATCGCAGAAGAAGTTGTTGGTTACCTCAACAACAAATATACTATCGATCTTGGTGGCACAGAAACCAACTTCCTCACTATGCCTGGTGCAGGTAGCTCTGGATGTATTGATGACATCAAGAATTATATTCTACCTGGCGTAATCGGTGACCTTGTTACAGGGGGCACCTACAACGTCAAGGAAGTTATTGACAACTATCTCGACTCTCAGAGTAATATTCTGCACGTCGAGCATGAGTTGAATCCCATGCTGGATGCATTTGAGTTTACTAAATTCCTGTGCATGAAGGCAGCAAACAACATGCTGGTTTCTCCCAACATTGCAGTTGCTGCGTTGGGCGTGCCTGCTTGGGTCCAGAATGGTGACTACTACGAGCCCCTTTACACTTCTAGAGCGGCATACACTGATAGCACCATCACCGTTGACACCACGGCATGGCCTCAAAATACAGCACAAGACTGGAATAACTTCTATGATGCTTCTAACCTGATCAGGGCAAACAAAGATCTGATTGCTAAGGAAGCAGTGGCAATCATGAATGATCTGTCTAAGTATGCAACTTTTGAGATTCCTGGTGGATCTGTCAACTGTGAAGATGATGTCAAGGGTCTTATTGATGCCCTCCTTCACGACATGCTGCATGATTGCAATGAGAAAACCTATGAAGCAGCAGAGCTCTACATTGAGACTGAAAATAACTCCCTCAAACATATTGAGGATGAGTGGGAAGCATCTGTTACCGTATACAAAATTGTAAGAGATCTTCTTACCCTGACCATGCGTAATGGTTTTGGTAGAGATTATATTGAAGGAAATGACCCCAATCTGACTCCTGTCGAGACATATGAATCAAACCCCTACACCATTGACTACAGAGACACTGCAGATGCTATTGACGGAAACATCCGTTATGTCGCTGAGCAGGCAGTTGCTGAAGGTCTAGCACAATATCCTTCACTGCAAATCAACGGTGGTATCCGTGGTGGTGACGAGTTTGATGTCACTAACGCAACTTACGATCCATCAACTGGTCTTACAACGCTTACCATTGGCACCCACTCCCTGGTTGCTGGTAACAGAGTAACCGTCAAACCCGAATCTATTAGATTCACTTGCACTTCTGACGGTAACCAGACTATCCTTGCACACCCACGCAAGTCTGATCAACCATATAACAAGTCACAACTGCTTACTGCAGTAACCTCAGACACGATTACATTTAATGCTGGTGCTTCACCTTCATGGGCACAATATGCACATACATTTGTATCTGCAGATCCTCGTGCTGTGGTTTCTAATGGCAGCATTGATTGTATCCACGATGTTACAGACATCCTGAGAGCACTGGTCTTCAACCTGAAGTATGGTGGTGACAACTGGATGCACTATTGTGCAGAATTCTATGTAAATTACTCAGGAAACCTGGAGCACATTACTGCACAAGCAACTGAGACGGTATGGATTCTTGAAAAAGCACGCGATCTTGCAAAGCGTGCAATGAAGGATCAGTTGATCAATAACACTGCTGGTTATGGTGTTGCTCAAAGATTCTTTAATGCAACTAAGAAACCCACTAACCAACTGCGTCTTTCTGATCAGATAAATGGTATTGATCTGACTTCATTCCAGAATCTGCGGACCAGATCATTCACTCCTGGTGACGATAATATCGAAAATATGATCAACTCCTCTATTGGTGTTGATCCTACTGATGATGCGGTCTTCCGTGCAGTTGTAACCCTGCCCAATTCTGCAACTCCTAATGATGCGATGCTTTGGGAAGCAGGTGGCACAGTTATATCAGGCGAGCCTTACGGTGCCTGGTTAGGTATCCGCGATAGCGGCACCTACATGAGACTTCGTGCAGGTAGCAACATCACTGTTGCTGGTGGTGCAACTCACTCCGATACAGGTCTTGCTCTGTTGGATATTCCCATCACGGATATCATCAATTACTTCGATGGTGCCCAGCACGAGCTCGTTTGGGAAATTCGTATTGGTGGCGCAGCTGCTACTGGATCTGGTCGCGTGAGACTCTTCATTGATGGAAATCAGGTTGGAGAAGCAGAAACACCAGGCAACACGACTACAGGTCTCGGTGGTCAGGATGGTCGCTGGTCATTCTCCTGGACTAATAACAGCACCAACTACGGCGGTGGTTGGGGTGCATCTCAAAGTAACGTGGTTAATGGTGAGACTGGATCTACTGAGTGGGTTGGTGTCTATGGTGCTAACACTCTCAGCGATCTTGATTACTATCGTGCTCGTTTGGTTGATCCTGACTACACAGGTCTGGAAACCACTGAGATTGAAGTAAGAATCGATTCTTTGATTCAGATCATCACAAATGGCATCCAGAATCCTGCAAGTGTCGGACAGGTAACTTCCTACGATTTGCCAATGATTTGGCCTGTTAAGTATACGCCTAATTCCACAAATAGAGACCTCACAGTCTTGTATGACAATGCTGCTGGTCCTGCTTGGAATATGACATGTGCAACAGTTGCATCTTCTATTGACACCCTGATGGGCATTGTCATTCAAACAATTACAGAAGCGGCAGTTAACAATGTTAACTACTTGACTCAGAGTGTCACTAAGACTCTTGCACCAACAAATAATACCGAATATCAAGCAGGCACCTGCCATAACGAGCAATCCGCTATTGATACCCTGTTTGATATCATGATCGCTACCCTTGGTGGTGGCACGCACAATGAGAAGATTGTTTCTAATCGTATTCTCTTCAATAGCGATGCTATTGCTGCTAGGGTCATCGATGAGACTACTGCCAACTATGGCACAACCGATGTTGACATTTCCTTTGTATATGACGTGCTGAAGGCAACCAGATATGACATGGTTACTGGTGGTAACGCTGGTGCATTCCGTTTGGCGCAAACATGGTTTGACGGTGAGGGTAACTTCATCGCATTCCAAGATGTTACAAGATCGCACTTGATCTTTGCTCTCACTCGTTGCAGAGAATTTATCAAGAGTGCAATGTATCAAATTGATGAAGATCCAGGTTGGGATGCTTACACCACCTATGTTGGTGATAATGCTGAAAGATTCCCTTGGTACCAGGAAGCAGCAGAGTTTATTATTGACTCTTCTCTCAACCCTCTGGAATTTGCTCTGGAGAGATCTCAATTCCCAACTGAAGCAAAAGTAACTTTCATTCCATCTACAGACCTTCAGAATCTGAGCACAACTTATGAGATGGGTGTTGATTACAACACAGATCCTTCACTGGTGTCACTGACTCCTGTTGTTAATGTTGGTTTCGACCGTGCTGAGTATCGCATCAGAATCAACCGTGCAAACCAATTCCGTCGTGGTGATATCTTACAATATATCCCCGCGTCTGAAACTTCAGTCGATGGTTTGGATGGTCAAGCATTCTTCTATTGCATCACAGGCACGCCAACGTGGTTTGAAATTGGTGCCCATTATATTCACGATGGTCGCTTCAAAACTCTTGAAGCAGACACTCTAAATTCGGGTGCTCAAATCTTCGCTGTGTCTCGTCGTAGTGGCATCACTCGTGCAACTACCGTCTTCCCAGAAGATCCTTCTGATACACCCATCCAGGGCGGATTCAACCCTGCTGACGTGCTGGTTGGATCTACATCTGAGGCAACTGCAGAGGTTTCTAGAGTCCAGAATAATGAAGCAGAAGTCTTCAAAGTATTCACATACTACCCCCTCACAAACGTGTCGTCCACCGTTGGCGTGTATGACCAGTTTACCAACGGTGAGCAAGTTGTGGTCCAAGGTGCTACTTCCAACAGTGGTTATGTGCTGCAGACAACTCCCGCAAACGAAGATGGCGAATCATTTGTCAAACTTATGACAGTTGCGGGTGTAATCAATCCTGGTGATATAATCGAAGGCGTTGACAGCGGTGCAACTGCAACCATTGGCGTTTCGAGTGATAGATTCTTGCTCGATGTGACTCTGGGCGATTTTGCTACGGGTGAATGGTTCTTCTCCACAGATTCTTCTTATGAAGGATTCATGGATAATTACATCAACAAAGCAGGATCTCTCACGGGTAACACTGGCGGTCGTATCACGATTGATGTTGAGACTATCCAAAACGCTTGGGAAGCTGGTGACGTTATCTACGGTAACGTTACAGATTACATCCTTGAAGTTAAGGGCATCTCTGGCACACAGTTGCAACTCAATCAATATGTCCATGGCACCAACGTTTATCAGTTGGAGTTGGGTACTGCAATCATTGACACTGGTATCTCAGATACCTTCCGCGTGGGTGATGAGGTATCCTTGTTACAAGGTACCACAGAGAAGAATCCTGGTTTCCGTGCAACGGTAACTGAATACATCAACGGATTAGACGCAGATCCTCTGGATCCTAACTATGGCATCCATCGTCTGTTTATTGCAAATCTGAGACCTGTTGGCACTGGTGCAGACATCTCCGAAGTGACTAATTCTTCCAATAACATTGGTAAGATTGATATCGGATCTAACTTCCCAACTATCTACGCAGGAGTCCAATCTTACACGGATACTGAATATTCCTCCTACGGACGTGTGGCTGCAATCGAGCAAACGGGTATCACAGCAACCATCTGGATTGAAAATGTAGTGGGCGAATTTGTCGATAACATGACTATCAAGTCCGACTATGGATGGGGTGCTGGTGTTTCCGACGCACGCACGCTTGAGGGTCGTGTTGAGCGTTACTTCCGTGGTTTCGATGGTGATCAGACTCAGTTTGATCTCACAATCGCTAACGGTGAAGCATACTTCCCTGATCCTGCAGGTCACCTGCTTGTCTGGGTCAACGGGGTGCTGCAACCTCCTGGCGGTAACAACTCTTATGTGGCATTCTCAGATAAGATCAGTTTCTCTGAAGCACCTGAGATCGGATCTGAGTTTATCGGTTACTACGTTGGTAAACTCCGTCAACTGGATGACATCAGCTTTGAGTTTGACTCATTGAGATCTTCCTTCAACCTGAAGCGTGACGGTCTCTTCTACTCACTGACACTGACTGAGGGCGTTTCATCTAACGTGATTCGTCCAGAAAACAACATCATTGTTTCGCTCAATGGTATCATCCAAGAGCCTGGTGTTGCATACGAGATCGTTGGTTCTAGAATCATCTTCGCTGAAGTGCCTCGCGCAGGAAGCACCTTTGTCGGATTCTCCTACATTGGTAGTGACGCTGACGTGATCGCAGCAACTGTTGTGCCTCCTATCGAGAGTGGTGACAAACTGTTTATTGAAGGTGAAGAATTTAATCGTGAGGTCGCTCTGATTGAATCTTCCAACTCACTGATCACGTTTGAATACACAGGATCGGTTAAGGGTCGCAATGCACAAGCACTGGCAAATGTCACCAGTGGTGAAATTACTGGTGCTGGTCTCACCTCTCCTGGTGATGGTTATACCTCACAACCCAACGTGGACGTTATTTCTTCTACTGGATTTGATGCTCGCATTAGAGCACAAATGGGTGTCGCAAGAATCGACGTTAAACAGGCAGGTGTTAACTACAGCAAGGCAGCAGTCGCAGTCGATACTGAAGTCCCCGATAACTTCACAGAACCACAAGGCACACCCGTCAACGGCGGTTTTGATGTCCTCGCGGGTGAAGGTAGCGAATACACTGGTGGCACAACCGTTACGCCTGGTGCAATCGCAATCGCTCAGGATCCTGTCAACGTTACCGTTAACCAGGGCACTACAGCATCCTTCACTGTGGTTGCTACAGTTTCCAACAGTGAGACACTCAACTATCAGTGGCAGAAGAAAGAGTATGGCACTCAAACCTGGAATAACATCATCGGTGCTAACCAGGCAACATATGACACTGGCAATACTGTCCAGTCTGATGATGGTGATGAATATCGCGTTGCTATCACGGCAGCGGGTGCAACACCTGTCTACTCACTGTCTGCAATCCTGAGCGTCCAGACTGGCGCTACTGTAATCAGTAACTTCAGTCCCGCTAACATCTTCGACGACAACTAAATAAAAGTAAAAAGATGACTGCAACTGCCAGTTATAACGATGCTACAAATATCCTCACGGTGGCGGCAGATGGACTGCCCAACCCCGTGGAGTATGGCACGTTTCCAAACGATAATAATCCCAACTCGGTAACCGAGCAAGATTTTGATCACGACTTCTTTTATCGTGGTGGCACTTTTGGTATCAGTCGCACTTTTGATAGTAATGCATGGATTCAAGATGGATTCATCAGATCTATCACATTGTCTAATGATGATAATAGTTTGTTTGGCACTGATAACGAGATTCGTGTTGGTGACCATCTCATGTTTACCTTTAGTGACGGTATCAAGAGAAAGTTTGTCTACAAAGGCACAACATTTACCTCCATTGAGGATGAGTGTTGGTTAGCAGCGGATGATCGTCTTGACCTTATTATGAGGACTCAAGAAGCAGGTACAACTGGCACATATGAATATTATGACCAGAGGAATGCTCGTATAGAAACACCTCTGGGTATGATTGGTATCGCTGCTAATGGCGTTGCTATCTTCAATCCCAGTGCTGGTGGAGGTGGTCAACCACCTCTAGGATTTAATTGGAATGCACACTTTAATCCCGACATTGTAAATTTTGGTCCTGACCAGTGTGGTGGTCACCCTGAGCAAAGTGGACAATATCATGTCCATGATTCTCATTTCTTAGATTGCTGGAAAGAAAATTCAGCAATGGCAGGATATAACGACTATTACGGCAGCACACAGTATAACGGTGACAATATCAGACACCCTGATGGACACTCCAAAATTATAGGTATCGCTTTTGATGGATTCCCCATCTATGGTCCTTATGGTTATAACAATCCATGGAATAACCTGAGTGGTATTACTAATATGACCTCTTCCTGGGGCATTAAGGATAATGAGGCACCAGGGAGACCTGAGTATGGTAATGACGCCGACAACCCCCCTGCAGGGGCACTGATGCAGGACTGGGAGTATATAGAGGGTGCAGGGACACTTGACTACCATAATGGAAGATTTTGCATCACACCAGAATTCCAGAATGGCACATTTGCATATTTCCTTTCTACAGATGCATCTAATGTAGATGTCCCAACATTCCCATACATCATGGGATTAACACCCAGACAATCTCTGGATACATCCTTTACTATTGAAACTGTTATTCCTGATCAGGGTGGCGGTGGTGACGGCACTCCTCCCGCACCTCCTACATTGCAGTTTACTTTGCAACCTCAGAATGCAACTGTCAATGTTGGTGAGACTGCAACTTTCACTGTCAATGCTCAGATCCTTCCTGAAAACGACCTTATCTCTTATCAGTGGTATAGATCTACTGATGGTGGATTTGCGTTTGCTGCAATTACTGGTGCAACAGACACTACCTATGAAGTAACAGGTCTGGCATACATGACTGGTTACAAATACCGTTGTCGTATTAGAGGACCTGTCCCACAAAATAATGCAGAAAACTCACCTCTCGATTCTAACTCTGTCACATTGACAGTTACTGGATCTGGTGGTGGCGGAGATACTGCTAACCGTTTCGATAGCACAACCAGCACGCTTGACTCCACAAGTCAAACCTTTGATGGCACCTAAATAAAACTGTAGAAAATCCCTACCATGGCAAAGCAAAACCTTAATATCGGCTCATCTGCTAATGACGGATTGGGTGATAGTCTCAGAGATGGTGCTATCAAACTCAATAACGTTATTGATGAGATTTACTCGACACTCGGTAACGAGACTAACCTACAGGTCAATATCGGTAGTCCTGCTGCAGGACAGGTCTTGCGCTGGACGGGATCTGTTTTCTCTGAAGCACACCTTGATTCATTGAGTGCAGATCTGAATGTAAATACATTTAAGATTATCTCAGAGGCAAATGGTGATGTTACCATTCAACCCAACGGCACAGGTAAGATTAAGTTGTGGGGTGGTGGCACTGGTGATGCTCTGACTTATATTGATGGTGCTGACGGCAAACTGAGATATTCCAACTTTGTAGATGATTTAACAGATCTGCCTGATGCTGCTACTCACCATGGCATGTTTATTCATGTCCACAATGAAGCACATGGTTACTTTGCACACTCTGGTGCTTGGACACAACTTCTAGATACTGGATCATCCATCGGTGATATGGATGACGTTGACCTTACAGTTGGCGGTGGTCCTGCCGATGGTCAAGTCCTGAAGTGGAATACAACTAATAGTAAGTGGGAGCCTGCTAACGATATCGTTGGTGATAGTGAAGGTGGTGGCACCACACAAAACCTGTTTGAAACTATCAATGCTGATAGTGGATCGACAACTGCTTCTGCTGCAACCGATGTCCTGACCATTGCTGGCGGCACAAATATTTCGACAGCGATCACTGGAGATACAGTCACCATCAATATGACTGGTGCTCTGGGAGATCCAGATCAAAATCTTTTCTCCGTAATTGGATCTGATAGTGGAAGTAAAACTGCGAATAGCACTGCTACTCCTATTAACTTCGTTGGTGGCACTGGAATTAGCACTGCTATTAACGGCGATAACCTCACTATCACAAACGACTCCCCCAATGTAACTCAAGAAGTTTACAGGACTGTTTCTGGTGATAGCGGTAGCACTACTGCTGCTTTGGCAACATCTACTCTGACAGTTGCAGGCGGCACTGGCATCACCACTGCAGTTACATCTAATACCGTAACAGTTAATCTTGACTCACCTCTCCCAAGTGCGACTGATAACGATACTCTCATTTATGATGAGGATAATTCACAATGGGTTGTCGCTGAATCGGCAGCAGTTGGTTTCAGAATTAGCGCCTTTGGATCTTCTGCATACACCTTTGATGGTGGTGGGATTGATAGCAATACTAACAATCCTACATTTTATGTTTATAGAGGATTTACTTACAGATTTAATAACACCGCTGGAGCCGCTCACCCATTTGCATTGAGACAAACAAATGGTGGGTCTGCAGTAACCCAAGGTGTAACTGGATCTCAAACTGGTGTCCAGTATTGGACAGTGCCTATGACATTGAGTGCTGGCACTACATATGTGTATCAATGCACAATTCACTCTGGAATGGTTGGTAACATTGTAGTGGTCTAATAGATGGCAAGAACAGTCCCTGGATCTGGTGCAGTAATTACCCCTATCTTCAATAGTATTTTTGGAGTTAGGGAAGTTTACGTTGAAAATGGGGGATCTGGGTATGATCCCAATGATCCACCTAGACTTCGTATTACTAATTCTGGCACACCTATTCGTGAGGCTGTTCTTAGAGCAGTCATCGAAGGTAATGAAGGTGAGATTACTGCTGTAGAAATTCTAGATCCTGGCGAGGGTTATGATCCTCTTCGACTAGAAATTACAGACGAAAATTCTAATGGTTACGCTACGGGCAACATCTTCATTAAAGATGATGGCACTGGTGCTATTGACTTTATTCAAGTAACTGTCCCTGGAGATGGATACTTTAATTCATCTGCAGAAATCAAAGGTGGTGGGGGATCTGGATCTGAATTGGTCCCTGTCACTGGTTTGATCACTGGTCTGACTATTGAAAACCAAGGTCAGAATTATACAGAAGAAGATGTCAACATCGTTATTTCTGGTGGCGGTGGTCAAGGTGCTACTGGTGTTGCAGCAGTCAATAGATTTGGTCGTGTTACCAGTATCCAGTTAACAAATCAAGGTGAATTCTTTGAGACACCTCCTCTGATTCAACTTATCGGTGGCGGTGGATCTGGTGCTACTGCAGAAGCATTTATTGATCTTGGTGTTATTAATAACATTGATCTTCTGTCAGGTGGTGGTGGATATGTCAATCCACCTCAAGTCATCTTTACTAGAGATACTGACTTAATTAGAGAAACAAGAAATCGCCAGTCTCTCAACTCTGTTATTTACAACCTAACAGGTCTCCTCACTAACCTTTCACCAAACGACGGGACAGTCTATGTTGAGACTACAAATGCATATCCTGGATCTGGAAAATTCCTGATTGGTAGAGAAGTTATACGTTATACAGGTAAGACGGCAAACTCCTTTACTGGTTGTGATAGGGGTGTTAACTTCAGATTTGACCAGAAGGTTATTCTGGATCAATTGCAGGATGATGTAACTACAGGTCTTACAAACTATCAATTCCAGGTTACCGACAAAGTTAGACGGGTTGTTGAAAACTCCAACAACCGAGTCGCAATTGTTTATGACTGGATTCAGGAAGAGAGAGCACTATATGTAACTTTCGAGATTGATGAGTTAGCATTTATTGATGCTGGTAGATCAGGTGAGAAAGCGAAGATTGTGGCATTCGTTGCTGGATCTGCTGCATCATCAGGGACAGGACAAGAACCACACACATTGGTTGAATCCGAAGGTGATGATATTGTTGCATTTACAAGTCCACTATCTTTGATTCTCAACCGTAGGTTTGAGGATGATGATGAGTCATATACTGACGAAAATGATGTCCTTCAGTATGGTGATGGGATTGCTGACCTGATCAATACTGATACTGAATTTGAAAATGCTGTCAATCTGGATGGTGGTATTGCATCATCTAAATATGGTATTGAAGAAACTATTGGTGGTCAGAATACCACCCTCTTCCAAATTGGTGACCAAGTATATGATGGTAGTCCTCAACAGTTAGTTGCAACCATTCAAACTGCAGGTTTGCTGGGTGATGGTGACGACCACACTTCTCTGGGCACCATCGTAATTGAATATACCAATAATCTTATCTCCTTCCAACCAGGAGAAACCTGCCAGGGTCTTACCAGTGGTGTTAGTGCAACTATCACTTCAGTCACGACAGGTCCCAAAACAGGACAATTCACTTTGTCAATTTCTGACATCGTTGATAACGATCCTACATATAAGTGGACGGTTGGAGAAACTCTGCAGGGTAACTTGAGCTCTGCTACTGCAACGATTAAATCCGTTGAATACACAAAGTTTGTCCGAAACGAGGACGAATAAGTCCCATAAATAAAAAGAAGGCAATTTCCTTAAAATGGCGTTACTTACCGACCAGTTTAGAATCTTTACTGCCGAAAGGTTTAGAAAGTCTTTGGAGGGTCCCGACCCTACTCAGTCTGACCTTGATGCTGGTAGTGATAGAGATCGACTGTATGTTTTCATTGGTCGTCCTCAACCATGGGACAATGAGAATGCTCCCCCAGACCCCGTGGATTCATTCCAGGAGTTTGCGGATGACTATTCCGATATGATCTCCATGAAGAGGGTGCTGGCGAATGATACTATTCAGGTTATTAGACGCACTGACTGGATTCCTCCTGAGCAAACCACTGGTGGCTTGGGTTATGTTTATGACATGTATCGTCATGACTATAGCTCAACTAAAACCGCGTCTTCTGGTGCTACCAAACTTTATGACGCAGACTTTTACGTTGTTAACTCATCGTATCAGGTCTATAAGTGCATCTATAACGGGACATCCCCTAGTGATCCTAACGGTAAGCCTTCTACTGTTGAGCCTACGGGTACTTCAACTTCTATTATTACCACTGCTGACGGTTATCGTTGGAAGTATATGT
>Ga0209557_1000865_pt1 | contig 17283 bp, 9 predicted proteins | sample SaaInlV_120m_DNA_4_FD_184672 | JGI IMG/M metagenome (GOLD analysis project Ga0209557, IMG submission 184672) | Marine microbial communities from expanding oxygen minimum zones in the Saanich Inlet - Saanich Inlet SI074_LV_10m_DNA (SPAdes) (version 2) | ecosystem: Environmental > Aquatic > Marine... | reverse complement strand
TGACACTACATTTAATACTTTAAAATCTATAGAAATTACAATTCCTTCTGTAGCGAGAGCAGCAGGTACACAATTTAGGTTAATCCAACCAGATCATAGTGGAAACAATTGGGATCACTATGGATTAAAATCAGTAACATATACACATACAACAACTCCAGTATTACCAACAATAAATTTTGGTAATATTTCAGATATCAATGCAACACTAGAAGATTACGGCAGAGTTGTTTATGTAACTAATGTAGAATCCTTCGGATTTGTTAAGGTTGTTAGTGAGTCCTCTTGGAAGGCGACCAGCACTTACAAAGGTATCGGTATTGCGTTTACCTTCGGTAAACAAACTGCACCAGCAGTATATGGTTATATTGTTGACGGAAAAGTCAAAGGTCTTAGTCTTGGTGGTACAAGCACAGAGGTATTTTCTCCGAAGCACGATGGTGTTGGAAGTACCTCTGTACTCGGACAATCGCCCATCGGTTTTAGTGTTGGCATATTTGGTTCTGGTACTCTATTTACGATTGCAAGTACAGATGATGCATTCGTATCAACATGGACTAGTAGCGGATATATTAGCAAGGTTACAGGTGCTGCAAGAGATATTACTCTTGTACATGAAACAGGATTTGGAGATCTATTCACCCTATCTAATGGACAGCAACGCGCTACAAATGCGTTCGTTGGATCTGGTGGACTTAAACTGGTTAGCAGAAAACCAGAACTTCCTGAACTATCAGACGAAAAACATACAGAAAGATACATCAATGATAGTATCATTGAATTCTCTAAGGCAGACTATGGTTATCTAACTATATGTCATCCAAGTGATATTGAAGATGTATCCGGAACATTATCCGGAACATCTTCTGGATGTATTGTACGTGTAGGATCAACTGCGAGTATTGATCCAGGAACAACTTATGGTGTAAGTCTAGGTGCTAATGCTCCTAGTAACTTTATTGACTATGGTCTAATATCAGAACCTGCTGCACCACAGGTAGACTTTGGTAATATCTTAACTACTAGCAATCTTATTCCGTTTGGATTGTTCCATCTTGATCCAGAAAATGGAGCGCAGTTTGCGTTTAATCCAACTTGGACAAGTAGAGGATACATTAGTAAACTTACTGGTGAAGCTAGTGTTCCTCTGGATGTATCCGTATTTGGTACAGGAAGTATCAAAACACTTGGTGGAGACTCCATCACGAACTTTGCTCTGTTGCAACCAGGTGATGGTTTATTCGGATTCCGTAGTGATACTCAAATTGGTATTACTGCTGGAATTACCGGAACAGGATTTATTCCAAATATTAATGGTTCTGCAGAGTCCGTTACCTTTAATCCAGAAGAAAAAGATTTATTGTTCTCTCTTATTGGAGAGGCAACATTCTCCTTTAATCCCAACTGGGTTGGTAGTGGTGTTCTATTCACTCTACAAACTGCAGTTGAGAAAACTGTATATGATTATGTTGGATCTGGAAGAATCTTCGGATTTAATAATCTTGAAGAGAAGAAAGTATACGATTACAACTGCAGTTCTATCGTTCCTTTCCCAGAAAACGACTATGGATTTATTATCAACACAGGAGCAATTGCATGTGTTGATGTTGACGGTGTTATTTCTACGAGTGAAACAACAACGTCTGGATGTATCAAGGTACTTAATACACTAACGATTGATCCGGGTGTTAATTATTCAGTAAGACCTCAGAATACTATTGCATCTAATGTCTTAGATTATGGATTAACTTCAGAAAACGCAGCTCCTCTTGCAGACTTTGGAGATATTCTTGGTACTCCACGTCTCGGAATGCCGGGATGTATTTACGGTCATATTGATATTACAGGTACATCTGTTAATAGTCTTGCACCTAACTGGATATCTCAGGGTGGCATTAGTATCTTCGGTGAAGGTAGAGTTCCTCTTGATGTCACTGTACTTGGTTCAGGAAACATCAAAGCACTTGGTGGTGATTCCATTACCAACTTCAGTCTATTACAACCAGGTGATGGTTTATTCGGATTCCGTAGTGAATCTCAGATTGGAATTGGTGTTGGTATATTTGGCGATGGATTTATCCCAACTCTCAGTGGTGCTGCAGATTCGGTTACCTTCAACCCAGACGAAAGAGATCTTCTATTCTCCTTTACTGGAGAAGCAACGTTTGCATTCAATCCCAACTGGGTTGGTAGTGGTGTTCTATTCACTCTACAAACTGCAGTGGAAAGAACTGTATATGATTACGTTGGTTCTGGTGGACTCTTTGGATTCAATAACCTTGAGGAAGTCAAGGTTTACAGTTACAACTGTAGTTCTATTGCACCATTCACCGAACCAGATTACGGATTTATTATTGATCCAAATGCAGTTTCTTGTGTTGATGTTGACGGTGTTATTTCTACAGATACCACATCTGCAACTGGATGCACCAAGGTACTCAATTCGTTAGCAGTTGATCCTGGTGTTACTTACACCATTACTCCACAATACACAGTTCCATCTTCTACTCTGGATTATGGATTTGTTGCAGAGAATGCTTCACCTCTGGTTGATCATGGTCATATTCTTGGAACTCCAAGACAAGGATTACCTGCATGTATCTACGGTCAGATTGATATCTTTGGAGTTAGTGATGTTAAATTCACTCCAAATTATAATGGTCGTGGATTTATTGATATTAGTGGTGTTGCAATCTCCCCACTATTTGCTAGTGAAATTGGTAGTGGTCAGATCAAACTTGGCGGAAATTCCAAGATTAACTCCAGTTTACTACAACCAGGTGATGGTTTATTCGGATTCCGTAGTGATACTGAGATTGGTATTACCGTTGGTGTTAAGGGAACAGGAACTTTATTTGGATATACAGGAACAGCAGAGTCTACTACTTCAGTTCCTCCTACCGAAGAACCAATCTTCACATTCGTTGGTACATCTGGAGATCCAGGAATCCGTCTTGCACACGAAGGTTCTGGTTCTCTATTCGCAGTTAGTGGTGGAGATCTCCGAGTTCAGTATGCATATGAGACTACTGGTTCTATTACTCTATGTTCCAAGAAACCAGAACTCAGTGAACTTTCAGAAGAGAAGCATACTGAAGTTTACAGTATGGATCTCTGTAGAGACGAACCCGAACTTGATTATGGAAGAATCGTTGATCTTTCTGCAAATAGTGTATGTATTGATGTTGATGGAGTCGTCTCTACAAATACCACATCGTCTTCTGGATGCACAAAGGTAACTCTAGGATCTACATTATCAATTGATCCCGGAGTAACTTATACATTAACTGCATTCACAACTGTACCAACAGTATTCGCAGACTATCAAGATGTATCAGATCCACAAGATGGACTGACAGATTACGGACATATCCTTGATACTACTGGTCTTGTCTGTCCATTCGGTCAACTTGATTCACTTAAAGGTACACTGGTTGAGAAGTACATTCGTAATACTTCTATATTCACAGAAAGCACAGTCATCAAGATTCGTGGTACTGGATTTATTGTTGTTCCTCCACAATGGAACAATATATCTCCACCGATTCTTGTTCGCAATGCAGCGATTCCACTATTCAGTATACGAACATTTGGTGGTGGATCTCTATTCGGATTCGGTGGTGCTACAGAAAGCAGAAGATACTCACCAGACGAAGTACAACTTCTATTCAAAGTATCTCCTGGTCCATTCAGCAGATTTGTTACTTACGACTGGCAACCTTCTTGGGTATCTCAAGGTACAATTCCAGTTTCTGGAATTGCAGAAACTCCAAGGGCAAGAGCATTTGCAGGATTTGGTTCTCTATTCGGAATCAATGGTGCAGCGGAAGCAGTATCATTCAACCCACCAGATATTACCACAGACATCAAACTATCTGGTGTTCTCGCAGAAAGCTTTACTGTTCCATACACAGGAACAGGAAGTCTATTCACTGTTAATAATCTGGTTGAACGTGTACTTGTTCATCACTTTGTATTTGGAACTATCAATGTTTCTGGTGTTGCTGCAACTCCAAGAGCAAGAGACTTTATTGGAAGTGGTGCTATCTTCTCTAACGGAATTAGTTCCGAGTCTCTCACCAAGAGACTTCCGGCATTTACTGCACATATCAAATTTGGTGGTACATCCGAAGAAGTATTCTCTGCCAATCCACCAGAAGAAGGAACTGAAATCAGACTATCTGGAGATACAACTCCCCAGATCCTTACATTTGCAGAGCAACCATTTGGAGTTATTCCTGTCAGTGGTATTGCCAAGACACATTATGTTCCAAGTGTTGTTGGTACTGGTACTCTCCGGAAATTTACAGGCACAACAGAATCTCTCACTGTCAATCCAGAAGAGAAACAGATGCTCTTCTCCTTTATTGGAGAAGGAAAAGATACTCATACCGAGAACTATGTTGGTATTGATACACCAATTAAAATTCGCAGAGGTGCGCTATCTGACTTTGAGACCTTTGATTGGCAACCATCTTGGGTTGTTACTGGTACTATCCCAGTTAGTGGTGAAGCAAAAACAAACTTCAGTCTACTACACAATGGTTCTGGTTCACTCAAAACACTCTCCGGATCTGCAGAATCTCTTACTGTCAATCCAGAAGAGAGACAGATGCTCTTCTCGTTTACTGGAACGAGAATTGCAGAGACTACATCTATTGTTGAATTTAGTACTGGTTCTCTATTCGGAATTGGTGGTCTATCAGAATCCTTCACTGCATCGCCAGAACTACAAGCTGACCTAAGAGTTTCTGGTGTTGTATTTGTACGATATGTTCCCAATAACATTGGATCGGGTAATATCTTCGCCATTAATGGTGTTGCAGAATCTGTAACGTTTAATCCAGATGAACGTCAGATGCTCTTCTCCTTCATTGGGGAAGCATCAGAATCCTTCAGTATTGCTGAGGTCAAACAAGTTGAGATTGATATCACTGGAGATAGTGAAGAAATCTTCTCTGCAGTATACACAGGTTCTGGTTCTGCTCAAATTTCTGGTGTTGTTACAGAGAAGTTTGTTCCGAACAACATTGGATCTGGTAATATCTTTGCTCTTGCAGGTAGTGCTGAATCTATTACCTTCAACCCAGACGAGAAGCAAATGCTCTTCTCCTTTACGGGAGAAGGGACAGAAAGAATTCTTGTCAGAGAAATCAGTCAAGGTGGAACATTTACATTCTCTGGTACATCTGGAGATCCATTACTTACATTCGCAGAGCAACCATTTGTTCAGACGAAGATCAGTGGCAAGGTATTCTTCACTACTCATCGCAGTATTATTGGTACTGGCTCACTCTTTGGATTTGGTGGAGTATCAGAATCTACTGGAGTTGTACCACAGACAGAACAAGTTCTGTTCAAGGTCTCTGGAGATTCTATCAACAAAATCTCCGTACTACATATTGGTTCTGGTTCACTCAGAAAACTATCAGGATCTGCAGAATCGGTTACCTTCAATCCAGACGAGAGGCAAATGCTCTTCTCGTTCATTGGTGCAGGAACAGAAAATACAACTGCAAGAGAAGTCAGTCAAGGTGGATTGTTCAAGGCATCAGGAGAAGCTGGTGTTCTTGTCAGATTTGCACATACTGGAGAAGGAACAATTCCTCTCAGTGGAAATGCAACTACCACAAGAGCAAGAGATTTTGTTGGGTTTGGTATTATCCCAACTCTATCTGGTGCAGCAGAATCTCTCACTGTCAATCCAGACGAGAAGCAAATGCTCTTCTCGTTTGCGGGAGAAAGAATATCCGAAAAAATTACCGCAAGAGAACTTGGTACTCCCGGCAAATTTACACTTCAAGGAACATCCGGAGATCCATTACTTACATTCTCTGAGCAACCATTCGTTAAAATTAATGTTAATGGTATTAGTACAACCATCAGATCCCGTGCTTATGCCGGATCTGGAACGTTGTTCGGATTTATCAATGGAGATGAGGCATTTGCACGTGCTCCTTATACTGCAAGTGGTTCAATTGCAATTAGTGGATTCGGAATTGTACAAGTTGAGTTGTTCCAACCACCTCGCACATATGTTTGGATGATTTAATTCTATAAATAGATCATAGAAAAACTGTGCGCTAATAATGACCACTCAGGTACAATTTAGAAAGGGCACAACTTCCGAACACGCACTATTTACAGGTGCGTTAGCTGAACTTACGGTAGATACCGATAAAAAAACAGCGGTTGTACATGATGGTAGTGATATTGGAGGGTTTGAACTCCAACGAACGAGGTGGGAAGTTGTCAATACAGATACAAGTTTATCATGCGGACTTAGATGGTTAATTGATACTAGTGCAAGTGCGCTATCATTAACTATGCCATTTGAATCAGCGGGAGTTGTTCCTCACGTTGGTGATGTGCTGGAACTAGTTGATTTTAAAGCAACATGGGCTATAAATAATGTCATGCTAACAGCCAGTAATGGACAGTTATTTTTGAATAAATTTGGAAATACTGATAGCGTATTTGTTTTAGATGTTGCTGGTTTATATGTTCAGTTTATCTGGGACGGAATTTACTGGAGGATCTTAGCATGAGTTTATATCTTAGTGCAAGTACTGCAACACAAGAACAAAATGTTGCAAATTCAAATGACTTTACCGTACACGCTCTGAGAAGAGATAAGGACGGTATGCTTCATTATACTAATGCGAGATCAACAGAAGACGTAGTTTACGATTTTCACAGAACTGATGGAGAAGAATATAAAGATTTTCTCCAAGGAACTGAATATGTGGATGCGACACCTAATGTTGCAAGACAATATTCAAATGACACTGATGATAAATACCAACAGTTCAGGTTTGATTTCAGACGCTTGACATATTTCATTGATGATGATGGTTACTTAGTTGCAAGACTAAATAAATCATATGATCATAACACTCAAGGACCTAAGTAAGGATTTAAAAAATGGCAGATTTTAGACTCGGCAGACTGAAGTTTAAGTGGCGCGGTGATTGGACGGCGAGCACTGCTTATGTCATTGACGATATTGTCAAGTACGGTGCAAACGCATATGTCTGTACCACCAATCACACTTCCGCAAATACGGAAACTAGTTTTTATTCTTCCGATCTAGGAAATTGGGATCTTCAAACAGAAGGTCTTAGAAATCGTGGAGAGTACCAAACCACTGGTGTTTGGTATTCACTAAACGATCTTGTCAAGTACGGTAATACAGTTTATCGTTGTACTACGGCACATACTGGTCCTGCAACTTTTGACTTCACTAAATTTGAAGTTTATTCCGAAGGTCTAAATTTTGAAGATACTTGGTCCTCTGCAACTATCTACCAAAAAGGTGACATTGTAACCTTTGGTGGTTACACATATACATCACAACAAAATTCTACTAACATAGCACCAAATACGGATGAACTTTATTGGAAAGTTCTTTCAACTGGTTTCTCACCACAGGGTGATTTTGACAGCAACGAAGTATACGAACCAGGAAATCTGGTCAAGTATGGTGGTAATGCTTACTCATGTAAACTTACTACAACTCCCGAGTCTTACACTATCGCCACTATCAGTGGTGATGGCAGTGAAGTAACAGTTGTATTTGATGCTGCTCAACCTGCCGCACCATTTGGTGTTGGTGATTTAGTAACACTTTCCGGAACATCTGCTGCTCAATACAATACAACATTCCGCGTCAAGTTATCTACGACTACCGGATTTACGATTGAAAGTACTGAGACTGCTAGTGCTACTGGCGGTACTATTGCCTATATCCCATATCCAACTAATACAAGATTCTGGGACCTAGTTCTTGAAGGTCTAAACTGGAACGCTGCATGGAATAATGGTGCAGTTTATCAACTAGGCGATGTTGTTAACAGAAACGGTAACTCTTACGTTTGTATTAGATCCAATACTACCGGTGCAGCATCTGCTCCGGAACTTGATACTACTGCAGTTTATTGGAACTACGTCTCTCAAGGTGGTGACGCTGCTCAGGTACTACAAGAGACTGGTGACCTTCTCTATCAGTCTGCATCTGGTATTAACAGAATTGCATTGCCAGCAAACCCGAATACTGCAACTACAGCAGAACTTAAAGAAGCAAGCGGTCAGATTCTGACTGTTGGAGGTTCACCTATTCTACCAAGATGGGAATCTAATAATGTATCAAATGCTGTTTACTACGTAACCAAAGAAGGTTCCGATTCAAATAGCGGTAGATCAATCTCCAGAGCATTTGGTAGTTTACGTTATGCTTGTGATACTATTAATGATTTAACTGGTGCGGACGCAGCTAGTGCATCAAATCCTATTGCAATTTACCTCAAAGCAGGTGTCTACGAAGAAACTCTTCCGATTATAGTTCCCGAATTTGTTTCTATTGTTGGTGATAACCTAAGAACTTCAAAGGTTAAACCAAAAGCAGGTTTTAATTCCACTTCTCAAAATCTAGTTCTTTCTCAGGCAGCAGATCACTTCCAGTATGGAGATATCGTTTCCAACTCAGCTGGAACTAAGACTGCTAGAATTTTAGAGTCTCAAACAAATACTATTACTATCCAGCAAGTTACCGGTGGTACTTGGAATACATCAGACAAATGGACAAACACTGTTTCTAATTCGTCTGCTGATGCTGCAAATCTTCTAACTTCAAACAAAACTTTCCTTGCTCACGAAGCATACTACAAATTTACTGTAGATCAAAGTGCAAGTCCTACTGGTGCTGGTGCTGATGTCCGCACAAGATTGGAAGAGTTTGTTGTAGAACTTGCTGCTCAAGTAAGATCTGGTGGTAATGATAGAGTTCATGCTTATGCATCTGCTGTTATTGGTGGTGGTGCTGGTGCTATTACTACGGTTGCTGCAGAAGATCAAGTTCTATTAAGTATCATCAAAGATGCCGGAATTAAAGTAGTTAATAATGAAACAGTAGGAGGGGCAACTGGTAATGTAATTAATCAAGTAATTGATAATACAATTACCAATGATCCTGGAAACTGTGCAACTCAAACTGCCGCAGTCCAAACTCTTTGCGATATGTCAATTGATGGAATCAATAATGGTTCCATGTTAGTTACATCTAACGATCTTGCATACAAGACTATCACAACTGCTGCTGGTATTCCTAACCAGGAAACCACGATGTTCTTCCTGTCTTCTGCAAATACCATTAAAGATATGGTATTTGAAGGCATGTCTGGATTTGTTCCTTATGCTCCGGATGATAAGAACACAGATCATGGAACGCTTAAAGGTGTATACTTCAGACTTAATCCAAATTCACCGATTACTAAGTCACCTTATGTTCAAAACTGTGCCGCAATTGGTGGTGCTGCTGTAGGTGTTGTTCTTGATGGTGGTAGTCATGGACATTTTGACAACACCACAACTAAGTCAAACAAGTCAATGGTGTTTGACTCATACACTCAAATCCTTGATGGTGGTATTGGTTTCTATGTAACTAGAGGTGCTGCAACTGAGATTGTATCTTGCTTCACGTATTATAATCACATTTCATACACCTCCACAAGAGGTGGTAGAATTCGTGGTGTTTCTGGTAACTCTTCTTATGGTAAGTATGGTGCAATTGCTAGGGGATTTGATGCTAATGAAGCTACTATTAACGGTAAAGTCAAAGGTGGTCGTCTAGAAATTGATCCTGCTGGTGCTAAAGATGGAGGATATACTCCAGGTGAAAGAATCATTGGTGGTACTTCGGGTGCAGTTGGTGAGTTGATCAGCGATCAGTCACCTTCAGGTTACCTTTACTACTTCCCAATTACAGGAACCTTTGTACAAGGTGAAGTAATTACAGGACAACTTTCATCTGCATATATTACCCTCGTCAATAATACTGATGCAGTTACCGGACAAAAAGGTTTTGTCCTTACGGTTGTTGATCTTACATATGGTCCTGACCAGGGTGGTTCTGTTGAGATGCAGGATAATGGAGTTAATGATGACGCTGGTTCATACGTTATCTCCAACTCCAGCTATACTGCTCCAGATGGTAGAGGTTCGCTAACGGTCAACAGAGGCGCTCTAGGATCAACTGCAGCAACGCATAATGGTACTACTAGTGTAACACACTACCCAGAGAACGCAACTGCTGTATCAACCAGTTTGAGTGGTGCTATTAACTCTACCTCAACAGGTACTGAGCAAGCACCATACATCATGGGTGTTGCAAGCGTTACTGGAATGATTGCAAACGGTTATGTTGTTGTTAACCAGGAACTCTTTAAGGTTGTAGCAATTATCGCTGCAGACCAAATTGAAGTTGCTAGGGCACAAGACGGAACTGTTGCACAAAATCATGCACAGGGTGATGCAGTAACCATTTATCAAACTAAGGTTACTACACAAGATGAACTAATTGAAGATGCTACAAATGCACAACTCTTCCTACGTATCAAACGTGCGGATCTTAACTTTCAAGCAAATGATTATGTTAAAGTTGATAATGAATTCTTCCTCATCTCTTCAGTAACTGCTGATACTACTGGTATTACTACGTTACTATTTGCTGACGAGAAAGTAATTGCTGCTGGCGATGGTCAAGACTTCAAGATTCGTTATCGTTATTCTCAAGTTAGATTAACTGCACACGATTTCCTAGACATTGGTACTGGAAGCAAAGCGAATACAAATTGGCCTGGTCTTCCTCTATCACCAAATGTTCCTTCACAGGAAACTGATGAATCACGTCCTGGTCGTGTTTACTACGTATCTACTGACCAAGATGGTAACTTCGCAGTTGGTAAGTACTTTAGAGTTGAGCAGGCAACTGGTAAAGCAACTCTAGATGCTTCTGCTTTTGACCTATCTGGTCTATCAAGTTTGAGACTTGGTTCTATCGGTGCTCAGTTAGGTGCTGCTATTAACGAATTCTCAACTGATGGCACGATGGCGCAGAACAGTAACGAGAAAGTTCCTACTCAGGCAGCAGTCGTTACTTATGTCAGCACACTGAATTCAGTTAGTTCCGACTTTACAGTTGGAGGAAACTTAACTGTTAAGGGAACTACAACTTCGGTCAATTCCGTTACTGTTACTTCTAAAGATCGTAACATTGAACTTGGTACAGTTGCTTCCGGTACTTTTACTGGTGACATCTCTTCCGGTTCAACTGATATCACTAATGTAAGTGATACAACTAACCTCGCACCTGGCGTTGCTGTCGGATTAACATCCGGTGGCGGTACAGTCAGTATGTCTGGTTCATACACAGTTTCTGCTGTTAATGGAAGTACAGTTACATTAAGTGCTGTATTCCAAGGTAGTGGTAGTGCAACCGGTGCGATATTCAGTGCTGGTGGACCTTCAGATATCACTGGAGACGGTGGTGGTATTACCGTAAAAGCTGGTAACGACAAGACTATTTCTTGGTCAGCATCCGGTGATAAGTGGGTTCTTTCGGAGCATGTTGATATTGCTGGTTCTAAGGAATATCACGTTAACGGAACTTCAGTTCTAACTGAAACTACAGTACTGGGTGTATCATTTGACAATGATGTTACTCTTGCTGGTGGATCCGCTGATGATATATCAGTTCCAACTCAGTTGGCAGTTAAGACATACGTTGATGCTGCTGTAAGTGAAGTAACCGCTATTGGTTATTTCATTGCCGCAATGTAATTATAAATAATCATAACACCATAAGCAAGATCTAACAAGGAGCATTAACATGGCGTCAGGAGTATATGCAAAGGTGGACGTTGCGTCCGCCTCAACTTGGGAAACTTTAGTTCCCGTAGCAGGTTCAGGTAAAACAAAAGTATGTACAGTAAATGTATGTAATAGAACTTCAGGTAATATTACTATCAGACTTGCATTAGCAGCTACTACAACTGTAGCAGATGCTGATCACATTGAATATGGTGTTACGCTACCAGCAAACGGTGTTCTTGAAAGAACCGGTATTGTTGTTGATGAAACAAACGCCGTTCAAGTTTGGTCATCTGCAGTTGGAATTTCGGCAGTGGCATATGGTATTGACGGAAACGCTTGATAATTCTGAACAGTTACTATAATAGGACAAATTAATGGCTCGCAAGTTAACAACCGCATCGGTTGCATCCCAACAAAAAACGATAAATCCGTATTCACAACCGTGTTTTACGGTTTATTCAATGCACCACTCACATGGTGGGGGATATTATCAATACGACCATAATTTTAATATTATGGCAGCTGATCATGGCACTGGAGACAGCAGTGGTTATGGGTCATGGAGAACCTATACAACATCTGCTACTGAATTTTTTGAATCCAGTAGCAGTTATAATAGTGCCCAAACCAGTTCCGCTGCCTCTTCTAATGCCGGTTGGATTGTAGCCCATACACCCATGGTAGGATATTTGGGACATATGTCTCATAGTTCTGGTGGTTCTGGTGCTGGCAATATGGGCGGTTGGACCATGTCTGGTCGTGATAATGGACCAACTTATAGATCTTATGCTTTCAGGGATGTCTGTCCTATTGTAAATGAAACGCATCAAGATTATGCAATTTTTTCCAGTGCAGTTGCAAATACCGCACCGGTCTTAATGTTCTTAAAAAGATCTGCGACTGAATATTATAATATGAAGCATAACGGTAGGTATGCACAGCAGACTACCCTGCCCAGAAATTATACCAATAGAGAGGGTAGCACAGAAAATTTCTATTCAACTCATGGAGGTTGTTGCTACAACAAAAAAACAAATAAGTTTCTAGTGATGTATACCACTAGTACTGGTCGGTTTAAACCCGTTGTTTATAACAACGTTCCTGATTTGCGAGAGTTTTCTCATAACAACTCTAAAATGTATTCTGAATCTGCAGCTGGTCAGAGTGATACAAATAGTGATAGCTCTCTACACGAATACTTCAGCAATTCTGCAAACATTACGGAATATCAACAGATAGAAACCTGGACTACTTATAATAATGAAGGTGGTATTGATGAAGCCAGGTACAGACCTATTTGTTTCTTGTGTGACAACGGAGATATCGTAGCATTTGTTCAGTACAATGCCGGTGTTAATTTCTGGAGATGGAAAGGATCAGATCAAACACATGATCAGAGACAGACGGACAGTAGTTTAAGTCAGAATGGACACTATCACCACAAGATGTCTTGGACTACTTTGTATGGTTACGAGCAAGGTAGACAGTTTGGATCTAGATGGCAAGTTTCAAGTGATGGTAAGTTTGCTTGGGCATACTGTGCATCATATTATTACGGAGCAGGTGCTTATGTAATGATGGTCAGAATTTCCGATGGAAAACTTCTCAGGTATCAAACCAGTGATAGTGGTGATGGAAGACATCCTTTCCCAATTGGACCAAGTTCAATGGGTTGGAGCAATACAGCGAATGGTGATGGTGGCGCTGGAATGAGAATTGGAGCGATTGATCTTAAATACGAAATGGATAATCGCAATTATGGAGACGAACTTGGTTTAGATGGCGTCTACATGGCACATAACTTTGAATGTGGTCATTATAGTACGACTTATCCATGCTGTATCCCGGCAAAATATGATACTTCATTATTTTGTTCAGAACCACATATGCCTAACATTTCGGAGCTATAAAAAATGTCATTTATTGTATATAACAAAGTAGATAACCATGCTATTGGTGTATATGACACTGAACTAGCAGCACAAAATAATACAAGTCCATCTGATCCAACATACATAATTGTTGAGTACGAATGGAAAGAAACTGATTATCTTGTTTCCATAAAAATGAATGCTGATGGTGTCACACTCTCAAATAAATTTCCTGGTAAAACTATTGAAGAACAAAAAAGTTTAATTGAAATTGAAGATGCAACTAAACGTTTAGCAAGTCAATTCGCATTTAAGACAGAAAAAATTAAAATGGATTCTGCTGATTATATCAGAGAATTAAAATGGAAACTAACCAGAGCAAGAGATAATGATCTAGTTAATGGTAACTCAGATAGTACAAAAGAAGTACTTGCAGAAATAGATTCTATTAGATCTAAATCCAATGCGGCAGAAGTTGCATTAAGTGCTTTAACTACAGAAGAAGAAGTAATCGCTTTTGACGTTAAGGAACAATTCAACTAAATAAGTTAGATTGAGACCGTAAAAATTCTGAGTAACACAAATGGCAAGAAGTATCACAACAAGACCTGCGACGGTAAAATCAAAAGTTCAAGATCCATATACACAACCATGTTTTTCAGTCTATGCTTGTGAGCATGGAACATATGGTTGTGGATGGATTCTTTTTGATCATAACATAGAACCAATTGCAAAATATGTGGGTGATGGAAACTATCATCACAATCAATTCAGAACATATACTTCTTACTCTCCGGAATTTTTTAATAATTACGCCGGTAGTGAGTATATGGAAACTAGTAGTCATACATCTTCCAACAGTAATCGTGGTGGAAATACTTGTAATGTTGGATACTTAGGACACCAATTTTATCCAAGTGTTACTGAGTATACTAAAACTGCAGGTTATGTAAGAGGTTGGCCTGCAGCACATGATTATTCATCATATGGTTTTAGAGATTGTAATGGAATTGTAGGTGATACTAATCAAGACTGGGCATGGTTCTCTAACAGAGAAGGTGCAGGCGGCACTACAAGGATGCACTTTGGTCAAAGAAGTACAACAAAATATCATAATTTGTGGCAGAGAGAAGGATCTAACTTTATTAATATTCCTTTGGTTAGTTTATCGGGTCCTAACAACTCGGATACTTCGGATAACATGTTTTATGGTTCTAGTACCATTAATGTAAGATCTAAGAAAGTTGTTGTAATGCAACATAATGATGGATATAAGCAGCCAATTGTTTTTAGTGATTTTGACGTTGATATGAGAGCACTATCTTTGTCGGGTAGTTATTATTCTGGAACTCCGGAGGCAACAGCCGCCAAAACCCCTAGTGATTCAAAAATTTATCAAGCATTTGCATCTGCAAATGCATTTGCATATGATAGAGCAAATGCTAGAGCATATAGTAGCTACTCTAGCGATAGTGAAGCACTGTACAGATGTCAAACTTGTATTTCTGATAATGGACAGGTATATACATTTACTATGACTCCAAGCAATGGTGCTGTCTTAGAGCATTGGGATGCTGCTGGTGGTTATTCAGGTGTTCTATGGAATCCAACTTATGGTTTATCATATGGCTACGAACAAGGAAATAGATTTGGATCTAGATGGCAAGTTTCAAGTGATGGTGAGTATTGGTGGTCATATTGTCCAATGTATTACTATGGATCAGGAATTGCTTTCGTAGTTGTACGAATCAGTGATGGTAAGTACTTGAAGTATAGCAACAATGACTCTAGTTATGGAAGAACTCTTGCTCCTTTAGGTAAGAACAAAATGGTTATGCTCCGAGATCAAAATAAAGACGATCCTGGTGCATATTATAAAGTTATTGATTTTAATTATGAATTTATGCGAAGGAGTAATGGCGAAGAAATTAGTGATTGGGACAGTAATAGAAGTACCTACATGCTTGACGTTCCAGGAAATAGCACAGGATATCCATTCCTAATTCCATCAATGTATAACACATCTCTGTTTACATCTCAATTGGAATCAAACCAAGATTAAAAATATAAATAACAATAAACAAAACAAGTCAAATGGCATTTATTTATTTTACTGAAGGTCCCGATTCAGAACTTTCTCCTGTTAACATATTTCAGGATACGAATCCTTTTGATGGGGAAGAATTGCCAGGTGGTGAATATTGTATAGAATACGATTATGATAAAACTGCAGAAGAATTTGATAGTTTAACATTAAATTCGGATAAAACTGCAGTTGTTAGTAGATTCCCTGGTAAAACATTAGAAGAACAAAGAGTTCTTTTATCAGAAGAAGCAAAAGCGTCTCGTGTAAAGGCTATTAGAACTGATAAAGTTAATAGAATTAAATCATTTATTGCTGATGTCATTGAACCTATTGAATGGAGAGCAGAGAGAGCAAAAGATCTAGATTATCTGGAAGGTGAAAGTGTAACCACTAGACAAACAAAAGTTGCCGTATATAGAAAAGCAGCACGTGATGCTAACAATGCTCATGAAGCTTTACTAAATTCTCTTACTACGCTTGAAGAAGTTATAGCATTTGATGCGGATTGGACTAAAGAATTTAAAGCAGCAAATCCGATTGATTTCTGATCATCATTAGGAATTATAAATACCCTTAGGAAACTAGGGGTATTTTTTTATGGCTCAACCTTCTAGCAGGTCCGAGCTAAGGGACTATTGTTTAAGACAATTAGGGTTCCCAGTTCTAGAGATCAATATAGATGACGATCAAGTTGACGATGCTATTGACGATGCATTGCAATATTATCGCGAGCGTCACTATGATGGTGTTGAAAGAATGTACCTCAAGCACGTGTTTACTGATGCTGATGTAACAAGGTTTACATCAGAAGACGAAACTATTTCTACTGCTGCTCCAGATGCAGCAACTTGGGAGAACAGAAAAAATTACTTAGAAGTTCCTGATCATATATTTGGTATCAGTAAAGTATATGGTATCAGTTCAAACTTTATAAGAAATAATATGTTTGGTATGAGCAACCAATATTATTTGATGGATTTATTTTCAAATGCATCAGGCACAGGTCTTGCTTTTGGTGGTTTTGATATGGTCAACTACTTCATGATAAAGCAACACTTTGAAAATATTGATATGATTATCAATACTGGATCATTGATTTCATATAGATTTAATTGCAGACAAGATCGTTTATATCTTGATATTGATCCATTAAGAGTTACTAAAGATCAATGGTTACTAATTGATTGTTTTAGAGCACTTGATCCAGAAACTTTTACTCAAGTGTATAACGATCCGTTTATTAAAAAATATTCTACTGCATTAATTAAAAGGCAGTGGGGTCAGAACCTTATTAAATTTAATGGCATTCAACTTCCAGGTGGCGTCAGTATGAATGGTAGGCAATTATATGATGATGCAGAAAAAGAAATTGCTGCTTTAATGGAAAAATCTAGCAGTACATATGAACTTCCACCAATGGATATGATCGGATGAAAAAGGTATACTTCCCACAATACGGTGGTAATAAAACCGAACAGAATCTTGTACAAGATTTAGTAGACGAACAAATTAAATTGTTCGGTGCTGATGTTTATTACGTTCCTAGGGTTCAAATTAAAGATAAAACTTTAGGAGAAGTTATTCAATCAGAATTCAATCAAAGTTATATGATTGAAATGATGCTAGTTAATGTTGAAGGATTTGGAGCAGGCAATGAATTTGTTAGTAAGTTTGGTT
>Ga0209557_1000864_pt1 | contig 17287 bp, 13 predicted proteins | sample SaaInlV_120m_DNA_4_FD_184672 | JGI IMG/M metagenome (GOLD analysis project Ga0209557, IMG submission 184672) | Marine microbial communities from expanding oxygen minimum zones in the Saanich Inlet - Saanich Inlet SI074_LV_10m_DNA (SPAdes) (version 2) | ecosystem: Environmental > Aquatic > Marine... | reverse complement strand
AATCGGACATGTCTGTAACAAGAGAAGTAACTACTCTATTCCAATCGGTATCACCTATAGGTTTTGCATTAATCGAAGTATTATCATGAGCCGTATACATAGGCCCAACTCCACCTATTTGACCTGTATTCCCTGCAACACAACCAGTACATTTTACCGTAACACCATTTGAGTCTAGGGAAAAAGTACCTTGAGCTGATAAACTAAATTCTGAAAAGAAAAATAATAATAGGAACGACACAAAAAACACATATAAATTATATTTTTTATTCGTGGAGTATAATTGATGCCTTTTAAAAAAACTTAAGAGATATTCGATAATTTTTATGGTATAATTGTTTTAACCCACAAATTTCTATATTTACACCCTTAAATAGTGAATGCCTATCTTTATCATCAGTAATATATTAATATTATACTGCATTTAATAAATGGAAATTTACCCTGTTTACCTCTTATTTTTTACAACTTTAATAGTTGTCACAAGGCTTTACAGAATGTCGGTCACTGAAAATGACTTTCATCTTAAGTATCTTATTTTTCATTTTTTGTTTCAGATTATAACAATGATAAATATGTCTATGTACTTAATATTTAACATTAAAATACCGATCGTAATTGTTACTTCAGGAAGAGTTTTTTCTTTTATTTTCTTTTTTTTATTTCTAAAATCTATCCTAGATAATAAGAAAACTAGACTCACCTTTATTTACTTTATTCCTTCCTTACTTATACTATTAGTTAATTTCCTTAACTCAAAAGGAATTAAAATACTTACGTTTATAGATAATCAGATTGTTTCTGAAAATATACTGGGGTTTAATACTATTGATTTTGTCGGTAAAGAGGATGTGTTTTTAGTTTTATGTCTTAATACTCTTTTTTTTACAGGGATAATTTTTAATAAATTTTTTCAAATATTAAAAAGTGAAATTTTAACTGATAAAAACAAAAAAATCATTTCTGATTTCATTAAATATTATTATGTGCTAATTACAATTATTAGTATTTCTACTCTCTTGGTTTTAAGTGCATTTTTATTAAACATTAAATGGCCTATTTTCATAGTTTGTATTAAGGTTTTGGGAATTTTAACCATACTTTTCTTAGTCATTAGACCTGAAATGTTGAGAAAAATTTCACGTATTAAAAATTCTGATGATCCAGATGAAGGCTTAAAAAATATTTACCATCAGATTGAATCTTTATTTTCAAACACTGATTCTTACCTTGATTTTAATTATACACCAGCTCGTATTTCTGCAGATACTGGAATAAGAAGTGAATTGATTCGTAGTAGTATAAAGGTATATTCTGAGATGAGTGTTCCGCTCTTTATTAATTCATACAGGATTAAGTATGCAATTAAATTGATAGATGAAGATTACTTACAAAACTACTCTATGGAAGCTCTTGCAGAAAAGTCTGGATTCAGTTCACAGGAAAATTTTAATAGAGTTTTCAAGGTATTAAAATCATGTACTCCAACAGAATATCGTAATTCTAAGAAGTAAAAGTTAAAGTTTTTTCCAAGTGAGCTTTAAAAGACGCTCAATAACCTATTATGCTCTTAATATTAAATAACTATTTCATTCTCCAAAACACAAGACTCCTGGTTTTGGAGTTCACTTTAGAATCACCAACAACTTTGGTTTTGAAATTTCTTCATCTTTTAATAAAGCATATGGAAAAGCAACTTGGTATTTATGTAATGGTGGCCCAGGGGGCGGGTGCGATGCTTATGTTAAATTAGAATTAAAAGGAGACTCTCTTAAGGTTCAATATCCAGAAAGAATAAAGGATGGTAATTTATATTATTCCGAAGTCTTTGGAAAATCAATTAATTGACATTTTGAACCTCTTTTTGGCTTAAATAGTGTTTTTCTGGTGAGAGAAAATATAGGTCTTTTGTGAGAGTTGGGAATATAAAAAAACCTTCACTTTACGTGAAGGTCAGTTATACTTGGTGGGCGCTAAGGGATTCGAACCCCTGACCCCTTGGGTGTAAACCAAGTGCTCTGAACCAACTGAGCTAAGCGCCCTATTCAAGGTATTTAATATTAACTCAAAACACCTTTTTAGAGGTGCAAATATAGCAGACTTTTCATTCTACACAATACATAAATTAAAATTTTTCGTACCTCCCTACTCAGTAAAACGTTTAACTTATGAATTCAATTTTACTAAAAAAATAAGATTCAAAAGAATAATCTCTCAACACAATTAAAAAGATTTAATGAAAGTATTAAAATTAGACTTATACCTACTTTTTAATATACGATAAAACTTCAGCTACCACAAAAGTACTTCCGCAAACAAGGATTAAATCTTCTGAGAATGCTGCCGCTTTTGAAGCCTCAAATGCAATTGACACAGATTCAAAATAATTAAAAGAACAGTCCTTTTCTCTCAATACATCTTTCAGGTCCTGAATAGGAAGACCCCGATCAAGATTAGGCGTGCTTAAATAATAGCTTGCATTTAGAGGAAATAGTGAGATCAATTCATCAACGTCACGTCCTTTTACAAAACCCATTACAAGGTGAAGTTTCGTATAAGTAAGATCATTCAACTGAGCAGCAATATATCGCAATCCTTCTTTGTTATGCGCTACATCTACTATTACTCTTGGTGCCTCGGAAAGGGTTTGCCAGCGTCCCATTAAGTTTGTGTTTAATGAAACACGAGAAAGACCTTCTTGAATTACTAGATCAGTAATCCCTTTTATCCTAAGCTGTTTCAATGCAGTAACAACCGTTTGAATATTCATGTTTTGATAATTGCCTTTCAAATCACTTTTGAAATGGCTACCCTCCTCTGTGGCAAATATAATTGGAGCATTATTAAGTTTGGCTCTATTTCTATAAACAGATTCTGTTTCTGCATCTTTTTCACCAATTACTACAGGAACACCTTCTTTAATTATTCCCGCTTTCTCAGCAGCAATTTCAGCCCGTGTTGTTCCCAAAAATTGAGTGTGATCTAAACCGATATTGGTTATCACAGATAGTATAGGATTAATAATATTTGTAGCATCTAAACGACCACCTAAACCAACTTCAACTATGACATAATCAACTTTCTCTTTTTCAAAATAGGCAAATGCCATCCCTACAGTCATTTCGAAAAAAGAAAGTTTTTTTTGTTCAAAATAAGCCTTGTGTTTCTTAATAAAATCAACCACTTCATCCTCTGGTATCATGTTACCATCAATCTTGATTCGTTCTCTAAAATCAAGTAAATGAGGTGATGTATAAAGTCCTGTTTTAAAACCTGCTTGTTGAAAAACAGAAGCAAGCATATGAGCGCTTGAACCTTTTCCATTGGTGCCTCCAACATGAATACTTTCAAATTTTTTATGCGGGTGGTTTAGACGGACATCCAAGCCCTTCATTGTATCAAGTCCAGGACGATATGCAGCCTCGCCAATGCGCTGGTACATTGGTAATTTTGAAAACATCCAGGCCAAAGTTTCTTTATATGAACGCACCTTTATTCTCCTAATTTGAATTGAATGACTACAAAACCGATTTGCTCAGAAGGAGCATTATTATCTGGGTACCATTTATGTAATAATGCTGTTTTTTTCGCAGGTTGCAGTAAACAAGGGTGGGTGTTTGTACTCCCCTTTACTCCCGGTTCAGCAGCAATTACATTCCCTTGGTTGTTTACCGTAATCCTAACTACTACAGTTCCTTCTTGGTTACATTCCTGAATAACCTTACCATTGGTCTGAAGATTTCTACCATTTAGCCCAAAACCTTTTCCTCTACCGCCTAATCCAGCGGTATTGTAATAACTGGAAGCATAAGGATTACCGTCTATTTTTCCTTTATCTCCCTGGACAGAATCATCTCCTTCTCCAGCTACCTGATCTCCCTCTTGAGTTTTATTTTTTAACAAATTTGAAACGACACTTTTTGTAGCTTCTGAAACTTTGGGAACAACCTTTTCAAGGGGTGTTTCTATCGGTTCTTCCTTTGCTTTTTTTTCTGGTTGAACTTTCTCTCTAGTTTCTTGTATTTTTGGAACTGCAACTATAGACTCTTTTTCCGTAAGTACATCAGGCGTTTTCTCTGGGGTGTTGATCGGTGGTGGTGTAACTTCTTGTTTTTCTTCGATTTGGTTTTCTTGAACTTCAGCAGGTTGAGCAGCAACGGGTTTCTTTGGCTGAACAGAACCACTTCCCTGTGCAAGAGTTCCAAAATTAACCTCCATACCATAACTGATTGGAGGATCATAATAAGTAAGTCCCAAGACAAAAAATAACAACAAAATTAAAAACGCAAAAATCCCTGTTAAAACAGCTGATTTTTTCTTGTGAGGTGTATTTAGAATTTTCATAGTATTTATTGGGGTGTCTCTACTGCCAATACAACTTTGATGCCATTTTTATTGGCGATATTCATAACATAAACAACCTCATCTATAGCGACTTTTTTCTCTGTGCGCAATACAATTGAAGGAGTATTTAAAGAAGATAAAACAGAAATTAACTTATTTTCTAAACGCCGTTTACTCACTCTATCAGAATCTATATAATACTGATTTGCATTAGTGATAGTAACAGCAACAGTACTTCGATTTTCTGTTTTGCCATCGGCTTGTGGTAATTTTACTTCTATCGTATTTAATTGTTTCGAAAGCGTTGAAGCGATCATGAAAAAGATTAATAGCAGAAATACTACATCCGTCATTGATGACATATTAAACTCAGGACGAATCTGATTTCTCCCTCTTAATTTCATCTTAAGCGGGTTCGTTTAAAAGATCTAAAAACTCTAAGCTTGAAGCCTCCATTTGATAAACAGCCTTATTCGTTTTAACCACTAAATGGTTATAGGTGATATACCCTAAAATACCTACGATCAAACCAGCTACTGTAGTAGTCATTGCCGTATACAATCCATCTGCAAGTAATTGCATGTCTATATTTCCTCCGGCATTTGAAATTTCAAAAATGGAAAGTATCATCCCAATTACAGTCCCTAAAAACCCTAACATAGGTGCAGCACCGGAAATAGTCGCCAAAATACTTATGTTCTTCTCCAACTGATACACCTCAAGTCTACCTGCATTTTCAATTGCGGTATTGATATCTTCCAAGGGACGTCCTATTCTTGATAGTCCCTTAGAAACTAATCTAGATACAGGAGCATTTTCTGTAATACACAACTGTTGAGCTCCATCAATTTTACCATTCATAACATAGGTGCGTATTTGGGGCATAAAATTTGGACTTATCTTAACCGCAGAACGTATTGCAAAAAGACGTTCAAAATAAATATAAACAACCATCAAAAGGAGAAATGAATAAAAGCCCAATAATCAATTGTCCACCTAGACCTCCATTTTGAATTAACTCTATCAAGGAAAGCGTTTTTTCTGTTTGAAGAGGCGAAGGTTCTTGTGCTTGTATTAAAATCATAAAAAAGTATTGTCTATTTATTATATAACGTTTTTAATTATAAAAAATTTTATGATTGCTTTTAAAGAATGTAATCACGAATTAGTATAAAGGCACCAAACCCACCTAAAAAGCCTATCAATGCCAACCATGCTATCTTTTTAAAGTACCAAAAGAAGTCGATTTTTTCCATTCCCATTGCAACGACTCCAGCAGCAGAACCAATAATAAGCATGCTCCCTCCTGTCCCCGCTGAAAAAGCGATTAGATGCCAAACCGGATCGTCTGTACCCATTGAAAACATCCCCATACTAGCTGCAACCAAAGGTACATTATCAATTACAGCCGACCCCACTCCCAAGAGTGCAATTACAATATCGGTATTGGGTATAGCAGTATTTAATCCTTCAGCAAAATTAAATAACATTCCTAGTGATTCTAGTGCTGCAACAGCTAGTAAAATCCCTAAAAAGAATAATATACTTGGAAGTTCGATTTTTGATAACGAGCGATGTAAGGGACTTGCAGTTTGATGCGCATCACTTTCCGCATCTATAGAGGTTATATTAATTTTTGATTTACTAAAAATCTCTGCAAATGTTGAAACAACTGCCAATGATAACATCATCCCAACATAAGGGGGAAGATGGGTGAGTGTCTTAAATATTGGAACAAAAACAATTGCCGATAACCCCAAGTATAACATGGCAGCACCTCGCTTGTGAGTTTGAATGTTAGCGTCCTCTTCTGTACTTTTTATATTCCCCTGAAAAGCAGGTAAAAAAGAGGCAATTCCAACAGGCAATATCAAACAAACTATGGATGGAACCAAAACATAACTTATTAGTTTGAGTGTCGTTACTTTGTTACCAATCCACAACATGGTAGTAGTAACATCTCCAATTGGAGACCATGCTCCTCCAGCATTAGCAGCGACAATTATAAGCCCGGCAAACCAAAGGCGTGTATCACGTTCATGCACTACCTTTTGTAATATGGTGATTAAAACAATAGTAGCTGTTAGGTTATCAATTATCGCAGAAAGAATGAAAGCCAAAATTCCAAAAATCCATAATAATCCCTTTTTACTTTTTGTCTTTATGAAATTTTTGATGGTAAAAAAACCATTAAAATAATCTATAATCTCAACTATAGTCATTGCTCCCAATAAGAAAATAATAATTTCAGCGGTCTTACCTAGATGGTGCAATAATATTTCGTCAATATGTGAAGGTGATAATTCTTTTAGTTCTGCATTGACCTCAAAAACAGGTAAATGTGCTAAGGAGATAATAGCCCACATAAATGCCATCATGGCTAATGCAGGAATTAATTTATCTACCTTAAGATTATGCTCGAGTGTGATGGCAAGATATCCTAACACAAAAAGAACAATTATTATAGTTTCCATAAGTACGATTCAGATTTTAAAGTTTAAAAATATTAAAATTCTTTACCCTACCTATCATTTATAGGATAAAAAATAGAGCCTGAACTATGATTCTTTGAAACACCCGTAACAGAAGCCAAACAATTCACTTGGTTTCTCAGCCGCAAAATCCCCAAAAATCCAAAAATCAAAGCTTCTTTAAAATCAACAACCATTTCCCCAGGAACAACCATGAGAGCATCACTGTGCTCCCTAATAAGTGACATCAAATAGGTGTTTTTTGCGCCCCCGCCCGTCACTAAAACTTTCTGACCCGCACTAAAGCTAATTCCTATCACTTTGCTTATATGAAATGTATAGGTATGGATAAGATCCTCAATCGAATTGGTTTTGTGTTTTTCCAATAATGGAAAAAGTGTAGCATATACCCATTCTATTCCTAACGATTTTGGATGAGTCTTTTTGTAAAAACTCAACCCCTCTAATTCATTAAAAAAATCCGGAATTAATGTTCCATTTTTTGCCAATACTCCGTCTTTGTCAAAAGGAACTCCCTTTTTTTCTGCTAAAAAATTTAAAACGGTATTGACTGCACACAAGTCATAAGCGATCATTATTCCGTTTTGAGAGTAGGACCCATTGGCAAAACCACCCAGATTTAAACAGGCATCATATTCAGAAAACAACAACTTATCTCCTACAGGAACGAGAGGAGCTCCTTGTCCTCCCATTGCAACATCTTGACTTCTAAAATCACATACCACAACTTGATTCAACTGAGATGCCAATAGGGGGAGGTTTCCGATTTGTAATGTTATGCCTTTGTTGGGTTCGTGCAATATGGTATGCCCATGAGAACAAACTGCATCTATGTTTTCAATCTGATTGGAATGAATAAATTTCAAAATAGTTTGACCAAGCAATCTAGTATACCTGGTGTTTTCAAGCTCCAATTCTTCCGTAGACGCTAAATGAAGTGACCGCAAGGATTCTTTCCACTCTTGGGAATAGGGAAAAGTTTCTGCTGCCTCGATAGAAAAAGTCCAGTTTTCTTTTTTATTAAAATGAATGTAGGCTACATCAATCCCATCAAGAGAGGTTCCTGACATAACACCCAAAACACTATAAGATGTTTCATTCATACCATTGAGCTAGATGGGAACAAAGAAAGATAAAATTAACGTATTTGCAGTTTTGAGTAGCAAAAATTAAAATATCATTAAATTTGATTACAATTATTACGACATCCCAAATGATTCAGTTTTACCAATGACTTTATTATAATCAGTTTAAATAGATTCTTATTTTTGTTGTCCTTCAAAAATTAATTTTATGTTGCCAGCTAAACAAGGACTATACAATCCAGAATTTGAACACGATAACTGTGGTGCAGGATTTATCTGTAGTCTTCAAGGAAAGAAAACAAACGATATCATCCACAAAGCACTAGATATACTAGACAAACTAGAGCACAGAGGTGCTGTAAGTGCGGATGGTAAAACTGGAGATGGAGCTGGAATTTTAATTGAAATTCCACATGATTTCTTAGTCACAAACTGTGACTTTGAACTCCCTGAGCTTCATCAATATGCGGTGGGTATGGTATTCCTTCCAAAAAAGGAAAACCAACGCACCTATTCCATTGGAGTATTTGAGTCTGAAATTAAAAAACAAGGTCTTGAGGTTTTAGGCTGGAGAAAGGTACCCGTTAACCCTGAAGTTATGGGAAGTATTGCCGCTCAAACAGAGCCATACATCATGCAAATATTTATTGGTAGAGGGGATAAAGATTTATCTGACCATGAATTTAACATCAAACTATTCATCGCTCGTAAAATAGCTGAGCACACGATATTAAGCTCCAAATTATCTCAAGCTTCTTATTTTTATTTGCCTAGTCTTTCTACACATACTTTAATTTACAAAGGACTTTTAATTCCAGAAGATATAAAGGGGTATTATCAAGATTTATCAGATCCTGCTGTTGTCACTCGACTGGCATTAGTCCATCAACGTTTTTCCACAAATACCTTCCCCACCTGGGATTTAGCTCAACCCTTTCGCTATATGTGTCACAATGGAGAAATCAACACTTTTAGAGGAAACTTAAGTCGAATGCAAGTTCGAGAAGAATTACTAGAAAGTGATTTATTCGGCTCTGACATAAAAAAAATTCTACCCGTTATACTAAAAGGAAAATCAGATTCCTCCTCCATGGATATGGTCGTTGAATTATTATTAGCTACGGGAAGATCACTCCCAGAAGTGATGATGATGCTTGTTCCAGAAGCCTGGGAAAAGCATACTGCAATGGATGATAACAAGAAAGCCTTTTACAAGTATAATGCATGCATCATGGAACCTTGGGACGGTCCTGCATCCATTCCTTTTACTGATGGAAAATATATTGGTGCGCTATTAGACCGTAATGGACTTCGCCCATCGCGATATTCAGTTACCAAAGACGGCTATGTGGTAATGTCATCTGAAACAGGAGTCCTTGATATCGCTCCTGAAAATATTGAACGTCACGGACGTCTGGAACCTGGAAAAATGTTTTTAGTAAACATGGATGAAGGGCGCATCATTGAAGATGATGAAATCAAAAATGAAGTAACCACAAAACGTCCTTATAAAAAATGGTTGAATGAAAACCAACTCCCTTTAAAGGAAGTACCCTATACCGGAAATGTAACGCCTACTGAGAAAGAAGATTTTGAAACTCGTATGCGAATCTTTGGTTACACGCAAGAGGATTTAAAAACAATTCTTACGCCGATGATTACCGAAGGGAAGGAGGCTATCGGGTCTATGGGAATAGACACCCCCCTTGCGGTTCTTTCTGAACGTCCACAATTATTATACAACTATTTCAAGCAACTTTTTGCACAGGTAACCAACCCCCCCCTGGATGGTATCCGCGAAGAAATTGTAACCGACACTAGCTTGAGCATTGGAAGCGAGTTTAACCTTTTTGAAATCTCTGCTAATCATGCCAAAAAACTAAGCATTCAAAACCCTGTTATTTCAAATGAGGATTTAGACAAAATAAAATTCATTGAAAGTGAAAATTTTAAATCTGCAACAATCTCAACCTTGTATGAAATAAGTGGACGATTAAATAGCCTTGAAAATGCACTTGAAGAAATGATTTTGGCCATTGAAAAGGCAATTGATCATGAGGGAGCAAATATTATTATATTATCTGACCGCGGTGTTTCTCCAAGTATGGCTCCCATCCCAATGCTGTTGGCAACATCTCATGCCCACCATGCATTGAAACGAATTAAAAAACGTTCTAAATTTGGAATTATAATTGAATCGGCTGAACCCAGAGAGCCACATCATTTTTCTTTATTGTTTGGATATGGTGCTAGTGCCATAAATCCCTATATGATTAATGAAATTATTTTCAATCAAGCAAAAGAAAGCGTTATCAACATTCCTGCAGAAAAAGCCATCGAAAATTTCAACAAAGCTATTGCCAAAGGTATTGTCAAGGTGATGAACAAAATTGGAATTTCAACGTTACACTCCTACCGTGGAGCTCAAATTTTTGAAGCGCTTGGACTTTCGCAAAAAGTGATCGATCGTTTCTTTTGTAATACAGCAACACGAATTGAAGGGATTGGATTATATGAGATAGAAAAAGAAATCAATAGTCGTCACACTAAGGCCTATATTCACGAATCCAATCTTGGGCTACCCTTGGAAATTGGTGGTGATTATCGCTGGAGAAGAGATGGCGAAGAACACGTTGTTAATCCGTCTACCATTTCAAACTTACAACAAGCCGTACGCCAAAACAAACCTGCCAGTTATGCTGCTTTTGCTAAAGAAATCAACGAGCAAAATGAAAAACTAATGACCCTTAGAGGTTTGTTTGAATTTTCAAGTTTCGACCCAATCCCAATAGATCAAGTTGAGCCTTGGACAGACATTGTAAAGCGATTCAAGACAGGTGCTATGTCATTAGGTTCAATTAGTCAAGAAGCACATGAAAATTTAGCTATAGCAATGAACCGCATCGGTGGGAAAAGTAATTCAGGAGAAGGTGGGGAAGACAAACTCCGATTCCAACCGGACAAAGATGGAAATTGGAGAAATTCAGCAATCAAGCAAGTCGCCTCTGGTCGCTTTGGAGTTTCCAGCCACTATTTAAGTTCAGCTAAAGAAATTCAAATTAAAATGGCTCAAGGAGCCAAGCCTGGTGAAGGGGGACAACTTCCAGGACCTAAGGTAAATCCGTATATCGCTTCGGTCAGAAATTCAACTCCCTATGTAGGGCTAATTTCTCCTCCTCCTCATCACGATATTTATTCTATTGAGGATTTAGCACAATTGATTTATGACTTAAAAAATGCCAATCGTGCTGCACGAATCAATGTGAAATTAGTTTCAGAAGTAGGCGTAGGGACAATTGCTGCAGGAGTTGCAAAAGCAAAAGCAGATGTAATATTAATCTCTGGTTATGACGGTGGAACAGGAGCTTCTCCGCTCACCTCATTAAAACATGCAGGGCTTCCTTGGGAACTTGGAATTGCTGAAGCACAACAGACCTTAGTAATGAATGACCTGAGAAGTCGTATTGTTTTGGAATGTGATGGCCAAATGAAAACGGGACGTGATGTTGCAATAGCCTGTCTATTGGGTGCAGAGGAATTTGGTTTCTCCACAGCCCCTCTTATTGCTTCTGGCTGTATTATGATGCGTGCTTGTCACCTCAACACATGCCCTGTTGGGATAGCAACACAAGATCCTGAGTTGCGTAAAAACTTCAAAGGAAAGCCAGAACACGTAATCAACTACATGTATTTTGTGGCTGAAGAATTACGCCAAATCATGGCTGAACTAGGTTTCAGAAGTATCAATGAAATGGTGGGACAGTCACAAAAACTAAATATGAAAAAGGCCCTTGAGCATTTTAAAGCGCAAGGAATAGACCTTTCAAATATATTATACAAACCAGACGTTCCTAATACAGTTCAAGAACGCAACACGAAACAACAGGACCATGGTTTAGAAAATGTTTTGGACTTCGACATTTTAAGTCAGGCACACCCTGCTTTATACAGAAAAGAAGAACAACATCTAGAGTACCGTATCAAAAACACTAACAGAACCGTAGGAGCAATTTTAAGTAATGAGATTTCTAAAATCCATGGTGCCGATGGTTTACCGAAGAATACTTTAAGTTTGAAATTCAATGGTACGGCTGGGCAAAGTTTTGGTGCTTTTGCTACCCATGGTTTGTTTATGAAAATAGTTGGTACGGCCAATGATTATTTTGGAAAAGGATTGTCTGGGGGAACTCTAGTGGCAAAAGTTCCGGAAAAAGCAACCTTTGTACCACATGAAAATGTCATTGTTGGCAATGTATGCCTCTATGGAGCAACAAAAGGGGAAGCCTATATTAATGGTATTGCAGGAGAACGTTTTTGTGTGCGGAATTCTGGAGCCACCTCAGTAGTAGAGGGAATTGGAGATCACGGCTGTGAATATATGACCGGCGGTATTGCCGTAGTTTTAGGAGAATTTGGAAGAAATTTTGCTGCCGGTATGAGTGGTGGTATTGCATATTTATACAGCGAAGACGGAACGTTTGACGAAAAGAAATTTAATCTAGAAATGGTTGAATTGGAAGACTTACAAGAAAGTGATCGTGAAACTATTCATAAATTATTAGAAAATCATATTGATTACACCAAGAGTCCAAAGGCCATAGAAATCCTAAAAGGATGGCCTGACTCCAGTAAGAAATTTATTAAGGTAATGCCTACAGATTACAAACGCGCTTTGGAAATGATGGCCAATCAGGAAACTGAAAAAACAGTTTAAGTTATGGGAAAAATTAAAGGATTTATGGAATTTGACCGTCTCAAAGAGTCGGTAATTGATCCAAAAGAACGCATTAAAAATTATAACGAATTTACGGTTGCTCCTGAAGAAAAGAAACTTCAAGAGCAAGGAGCGCGATGTATGGATTGTGGAGTACCGTTTTGTCACAGTGGTTGCCCATTAGGAAATTTGATCCCTGACTTCAACGATGCTGTATATCAAAATGAATGGCAGCGTGCGTTGACTATTCTTCACAGCACCAATAATTTCCCTGAATTTACTGGTAGATTATGCCCAGCACCTTGTGAAGAAGCCTGTGTTTTAGGAATTGTTAACCCACCTGTTTCCATAGAACTTATTGAAAAATACATTGTAGAAAGAGGTTTTGCAGAGGGCTGGATAAAACCACAACCTCCAGAACACAGAACAGGCAAAACAGTAGCTATAGTAGGTTCTGGGCCTGCAGGTCTAGCTGCTGCACAACAACTCAACAGAGCAGGTCATTCTGTAACCGTTTTTGAACGTGACAATAAAGTAGGAGGGTTATTACGCTATGGTATTCCTGATTTTAAGATGGAAAAAAACGTGATTGACCGACGTATTGAAGTTCTTAAAGAAGAAGGAATTGAATTTAAATGTAATGTGGAAATTGGAAAGACAATCACTGCAGAGGCTTTAGAAAAAGAATTTGACGCTATCGTTCTTGCAACGGGTGCAACCATCAAAAGAGAGCTACCTATTCCAGGATCAGATTTAAACGGAGTGGTACAAGCTATGGACTTTTTACCACACAACAACAAAGCGGTGGATGGACAACATGAAAGAAAAGCACAATATCTTGCTACTGACCGTGATGTAGTTGTCATTGGTGGAGGAGATACTGGGTCAGATTGTATTGGAACGTCCAACCGTCATGGAGCAAAAAGTGTAACCAATTTTGAGCTTATGCCAAAGCCTGCAGACGGTAGAACTGAAGAACACCCCTGGCCATACTGGCCCTTCAAACTCAAAACCAGCTCGTCTCATGAAGAAGGGAGTCACAGGGAGTGGAGTATTTTAACCAAAGAATTTGTTGGGGATAAAAACGGAAAACTAATGGGTCTTAAAACCGTTGAAGTGCAATGGAAAAAGATCCCTGGAGAACGTCCACAGCTTATTGAAAAAGAAGGGTCAGAAAAAGAATGGCCTTGTGACTTGGCGCTTTTAGCCCTTGGATTTACTGGTCCTGAAAAATCACTCCCAGAGCAATTTGGGTTGACTTTTGATGCCCGTGGAAATATTAAGGGAGAAAATAACTACCAAACACAAAAGGCATCAATCTTTACTGCAGGCGACTGCCGAAGAGGACAGTCCCTCATTGTTTGGGCGATTTCTGAAGGACGCGAAGCTGCACATCAAGTAGATACCTTTTTAATGGGAAAATCAACCCTTCCACAAAAAAATATGGCAGGCGATTTAATGACGGTTTAATTTTATTCGCTTTTTTAATAAAATAATCCTCACTTATACTGAGGATTATTTTATTAAACACAAGCTGTGTGTAACAATTCACATATACGGGAGTCATAAAGAAAAACAAACGCTGATGCGCTCTACTTTGCAAACCATTCTAACTCTTTTTTCATTCTTGTTAACTGCTCAACAAGGTATCCTACCTACTTTTGATGGCGTTGTTTCTGCTCAAGAATGGAAAGGTGCAGAAAACTTTTCCATTAAATATGAAATTGATCCAGGAAACAACATCCCTTCTCCCCATCTAACAGACGTTTTTGTCACCTATTCAAAAACCGATTTGTATGTGGGCTTTATTGCTTATGCCGACATGGAAAATCTTCGTTCCTCAATTAGAAATCGAGATGAAGGCTTTCAAGATGACAATGTTCTCATTGGAATTGACACCTATGGTGATGGACGTTTTATGGTGTCTGCAGGAGCAAATCCCGAGGGAAATCAGTTGGACTTAAAATTATCATCCACAGGAAATGATGATATTTCTTATAATATCAATTTTGAATCTAAAACAAGTAAACACAAAGACAGTTATCATGTTGAGTTAAAAATACCATTTTCGGTACTCCAATTTAAAAATGCTCCAGAGATGAATTGGAAAATCTTACTATTCCGATCCACCTATACCGATTCAAACCGCAGCGGAAATTTAAATTTCCCCATTGATTTAAACAACTCGTGTTTACCTTGTCAAACACCCACGTCCATTACCATAAAAAACATAGAATCCAAAAACCGAGTAAGTCTTTTACCCTATGTCTATGGAGGGCTTTCAGGAGAGGAAGACACATCCGGATTTGCCTACGGCAAACCCCAAGGTAGTTTTGGCTTGAGTGGATTGTTTGACTTAAACAATACCACTTCTTTAGAATACGCCATCAATCCTGATTTTTCACAAGTAGAGGCTGACGTATCTCAAATCACTGCCAATAATACCTTTGCCATCTTTTTTGAAGAACGGCGTCCTTACTTTAACGAAGGAAATGACATTATAGAAACCGAATTAAACACGGTGTACACTCGCGCTGTTAACAAGCCTTTACTTTCTACTAAAATAATTAGTCAAGGAGAAAATCAACGGTTTTATTGGTTGACTGCCTTTGATGAAGCTTCACCTTATTTGATAGCTGGTGAAAACCGATCGTACTTTGGTGAAGGAAAGGCAGCCTTTTCAAATATTTTCAGATACCAGCGAAACTATGATCAAGGAAGTAATATCGGTTTCTTGACTACCAACAGAGTTTTTAGAGATGGAGGTTATGGTCATACAATTGGTGTTGATGGTTTGTTGCGTTTCAAAAAATCCTATACAGCTAGCTTTGAATACAATCGAAGTATCATCCTTGAGCCTAAAGCCGATTGGATTGAAGAAAACGATCGCATTGGAACTTTATCAACGAAGCTTGATGGAGAAAAACTCAATGGAGATGCCCTCAGTATATCATTAAATAGAAATACTAAAAATTGGAATAGTGAGGTAGAATACAAACACTACTCTCCCCATTATCAAACACCCCTGGGATTTGTCACTCAAAATAGTATTAAAACACTAAGTGCTTCCCAAGACTATCAACACTTTTTTGATAAAGAAGACTATTTCAAGCAATTAAATATTGGCGTAGGAAGTGAGCTCATCTATAACTACAACAGCTTGCGAAAATTTTTAAATTTTGATGCCTATACTTTTGTTCAAATGAAGCATAACATTCGAAGTGAAATAAGCTTTAGTCACGTCGTAAACGAAGAGTATGAAGGATTTATTGCAGAAGGTATGAATACCTTTGAATTATTCTTAGGGTACAACCCTACAGAGGCTTTTCGACTGGGGATGTTTACCAGTATAGGAGAATCCATACGCTATGATGAAGAAAATCCAGCAGTGGGTAATAACTTCTTTATAGGTACTTTTAATAGCTTTCAGATTACTCCAAAAGTAAGACTCAGCCCTACACTTCGGTATTCACAGCTAAAAAATAAAATAGATAATACCTTATATTTTTCTGGCTTTATTGCGCGTTCTGAGTTTAACTTTCAATTCAACAATGCCTTTTCTTTTCGCTTAGTGGGAGAGTTTAATGACTTTGATAAAAAGTTTTTCTTCCAGCCCTTACTCAAATGGAATCCAAACCCCTTTACCATTTTCTATATCGGAGGAACCAATGGCTATTCCCAAATCAATAGCAATAATCGTTACGGGGTAGAAAATAGTCAGCTATATTTTAAATTCCAATACCAATTTGACTTGTAACAAAGTCTTGAAAGAAAACATAGGTGTTTCTTCATCACACCAAAAATTAATTTGTGTTCAAGGCTTTATTGATAAGATTTGCCACATCAATTCTGTCCCCCTGTTTTATTGAGTCTGAAATCGTTAAAATTAAAATACGTTTACCGTTTAGATTCAAATACACTTTTTGTCCATTTGGCAAGTCAACTCCACTTCGTGAGAAAGGATTTAGCTTGGGACTCATTACACCGGGGATCACTAGGGGTAGAGTTTGAGCCGTGTTATTTTCCAAATAAAAAGCGCGTTGTGGGGTGAGGGGTCGTGGTGTTTTCTTTTTACCAGAAATGCCTTTTTGTAGCGAAAATTCTACCTTAAGAGTTGTCAAAAATCGATTTTCAAACTGGAGGTAGCTGCCTTCTTCAACAATCAATAGGTTGCTACTCCCCCTTGGCATTCCAAAGCCTTTTATCAATGAATCGGTAGTTCGATCATGTACAGAAACACCTAGATCAAATTTAGATTTGTTCCACACTTTGGTAGTAAAACCCTTATAAAATGGGTACTCAACCTGAACTATTTGTTTTGGAGGGATCAATAATTGTGAGCGTTCTTTATTGCCCTGTTGACACAAGGCAAGGTTGCAAAAAAAGACGGTCATTGAAAGGTACTTCCACATGTGACAAAGATACAATCTTTGAATTATAAAAATTAAGTTGAAACGACTTCACCCTATGGGAAAGATTTTAATTTTAGTGCTCAAGCTGTGCTTTTTCGAAAATCTATACAAAGTATATATGGGAAGTGGTATACCGTAATAAAAAACAATAGTACAGAAAATTCCTACAATATAACTTTAGTTTTGGGAGACATTACATCCGCTAAAGGCGATTCGAAACCACACTAAAAAACATTTGAA
>Ga0209557_1000854_pt1 | contig 17354 bp, 32 predicted proteins | sample SaaInlV_120m_DNA_4_FD_184672 | JGI IMG/M metagenome (GOLD analysis project Ga0209557, IMG submission 184672) | Marine microbial communities from expanding oxygen minimum zones in the Saanich Inlet - Saanich Inlet SI074_LV_10m_DNA (SPAdes) (version 2) | ecosystem: Environmental > Aquatic > Marine... | reverse complement strand
GAGTTAAAGGAAGATATAAAAAAATACGGCAAAGAGTTCTTCAGTAGAGTAATACTAAGTCTTCATGAGAAGAAGGGAGATTGTAACTTTGAGGAGACCAAGCAGTTGTTTCTAAATAATGTCTTGAACGAATCAATGGAGGATGGAACTCCTCTTTATTATAATTCAAATATATTATCCAGATATTTTAAAAAGGATTATTTTAATAAATAGTTATAACACTAACATACTTAGAGGTGTAGCATGAATCATGTTCATCATATAGTTCCAAAACACATGGGTGGAACAAATGATGATAATAATTTGATAGAGTTACCTATTTGGGCTCATGCAGAGATACATAAAAGACTTTGGGAAGTGTATGGAAAATTGGAAGATAAACTTGCTTATTATTCTCTTATTGGAAAAACAGATGAAATTGAAGAATTAAGAATAAAAATAGCAAAAAGAAAATATCAAGAATGGTTGTCTGGAAATAAAGATGAAGTTGAAAAATGGAAAAATAATATTAGTAATTCTTTAAAAGGTAAAAGGTATTTGTCTGACGAACATTATAAAAAAGTTGGTGAGATGTTAAGAGGAATTCCCAGAACAGAGGAAGTTAAAAATAAAATTAGTATGTCTAAAAGAGGAAAGTCTATACCTCAACCAAAACAAATGAAAAAATATGAAATTATTAAACCTAATGGGGATATTTTAATTGTTAGTGGATTAAATCAATTTTGTGAGAAAGAAGGTATTAATGCATCCAATCTTTGTGCTGTAGCAAAAGGACGACTTAAGCAGCATAAGGGGTATGTTGCAAAAATCTTGGGATAGTGCTATACTGCGTTCATATATAACTGTAATGTTATGGAAACTTTGGAAAAGACCCTTCAGGTGACCCATGAGTGGGCAGTTGACAGAATGCACATTTTGTGTGACATGAAGACGGATGACGTGCTAAAATCTGCAGAAGATGCTCATGCGATCCAGTCAGAGTTTGCCGAATGGTTAGACCCTAATCTTGAGGATCATGAAATTTACTCACTCGAATATCTTGGAGACAATGATTAAATCACTTTTTGGAATCGGAGTTCTTGCAAGTATATTTGCAATTCCTTCTCCACCAGAACCTGAACAAATCAAAGTGACAGAGGAACCAGAACCTGTAGAAGAAATTCTTATTGAAGAAGAAACTTGGAAGTGCCCTAGTTGTACTCCCAATGAACAAGTTGTTCTGGCAGCACTACAAGAGCACACAAAGATCTCTGATCGTAATGCTCTTGCTACAATCATGGGAAATATTCAGCAAGAATCTAGATTCATTGCTAATATTTGTGAAGGTGGTGCTCGTGTTACTTACGAGAACTGCCTGAGAGGTGGTTATGGATTAATTCAGTGGACTTCTATCAATCGTTATAGGGGACTTGGAAACTTTGCAGTAAAGTATGATTGCAATCCAAGTGAATTAGATTGTCAAGTTCGTTGGATGATTAATGAACCTATCTTTCAAAGAGTTCTTCCACAATTTGAAGGTGGTGGACAAACAGTGTCCTATTATATGAAACCTGCATATTACTGGTTAGGATGGGGTATTAAAGGTAATAGAGAAATCTATGCATATGACTACACTAAGAAAATGGTATGGGTATGATTTTAAAAGCAATTAAAAAAATAATTCATAAGACAATTCCTGCTCCTAAGTATCTGAAAGATGATTCTTGGTTTGGTCCGGCAGTCTTATCTGCACCTCAAATGTCTATCAAAGAAGCATATGAACATGCAGTATATGATAATCAAGTATTACCTGAAGAAGATACAGTAGAACCAAAAGATATTCATGAGGTGATTTATAATATTGCTACTTGTAGTGGCAAAACTACTACACAACTGAATCCGACTGGTGTTGGAGGTTGGCAATCTGGAACTGGTTGGGATCAATTTAGATGATTGAAGATTGGCGTTATAGTGAACAGAAGTTGAAACTTCGTGAGTCTGCACTTAAAGTTCTTCTCACTAAATATGGTAGTCAACTAAAAGAATCATTACCACAATACAGTAATCAATCAATGTATGAATGTACTCATGATTGGGTATCTCAGGGTAATGTAAATACTAATGGTATTATTAAATATTTTGAGGCATATTACAAATGAAAAAACTGTTACTATCTATTCTCGGATGTGCCGTACTGACTGGAACAGCATATGCTGGAGATGAAAAAATAACCAGAGGATACAATAGTAATGATTCTTTAGGATGCATGATGTTACGGGAATGCACCGATAATGTTCAAAGAATCTCAAGTATCAAAGATATTCAAGATAGTTATCCCAACTCTGATTATTCTGCTGTTGCTACTGAGTTTAATGAGATGTTGGACTCCCTTGATAAGATCGGAGTTATGGTTTTTTTAGGAGATCAAAAATATTTTCCTATAGGTAATCGTGGGGTCTATCATACTGTAAGTAATAATTTCTTCCTGAATGATGCATTCATGGGTAGACAATCCACATTGATGAGTGTGGTTAGACATGAAGGATGGCACGCTGCACAGGATTGTATGGCAGGAACAATTAATAATTCACTGATTGCTATTATTCTTCCTGAGGATGATGTTCCTTCTATTTGGAGAGAAATTGCAGAAAAAACTTATCCAAAATCTGTTGTTCCATGGGAAGCAGAAGCATCATGGGCAGGTAGAACTGAAAGGATGACTGCCGATGTTCTTGCAGCTTGTGCTGGTGGTAAGATGTGGGAAATATACCCTCCCACGCCTTTGACCCGCGAGTATCTTGTTAAAGAAGGTTACATTACTAAATAATAACATCCTAAACAGATAACCTACCAAGAAGAGTTTTGCGAAATTTCTTGTGTTATAATGGTGAACTCTTTGTTGGATAACCAAATTCAAGTATGGCATCTTTAACTAGAGATATACTAATCAAGACTATTGTTGCCGAAGAAATGAAATTGTGCGATAGTTCTGATTATAAAGAACAATTACAAAAAACATATCACAAATGGGAACATGAATCTAGTGATAAATTGTGCCAAAAATTTAATCAAATAGAAAAAACAAATATTACAGTTAACCTTCTTAAACCATAAATATAAGAAACTTGCTGATTTTCAATGTCAGAAGAAGTTAAGAATCGAGAAACAAAAAATAAAAGTATTTTTGGTAAACTTAAAAATTCTGTTGATGATAAAGAAGAACAATTGGAGATATTATCAACTTTTGTTCGACTTGCTATTTTAGTATGGAGTGGTGGAATACTCACACTTGCATATATTAAGTTGCCTGTTGCTTTAGGTATTCCCGAACAGAAACTTGATCCCACTTTTATTGCGAGTGTATTTACTGGAGTTTTAGCAACCTTTGGTGTCCAAGCTGCAAAGAAAGCAGGAGAAAATGGTGGTAATGGAGGTGGAATTAGTAAAGAAGATCTTGAAAAATTAATTGATGCCGCTGCACAAACTGCACCTGCTCAAACTATAAGAGTAGAACAGGGTCCAATTAGAATTGCAAATGGTGAACCACCTATTAAACCTGTACCAATAGATCCTCCCAAACCTCCTTATTCTCTATAATAAATGAACTTATTATTGCGTCCTCTTGATAATGTTGCTGATCCTGTATGGTCAGTGATTATATGTGTAATTCTGGCATTGGCACTTGCATTAGTTATGGTGATAAATATACTTCAGATGGCTTTTGCAGAGTTAGAAGATGGCAGGACTGACACCACCAAGTAGGAAGTCCTGCTATAACTTTCGAGTTACAGAAATAAACAGAGTCCTTGATGGAGATACGATTGATGTAACAATTGATTTAGGTTTCGACTTATACAAAAAGGAACGTGTAAGGGTAGCGGGTGTGGATACGCCGGAGAAAAGAACAAGAAATCTAGAGGAGAAGGCATTAGGACTTGATGCTACTAACTGGATGAAAGAAAAACTAGAAGGTGCAATTGCAGGGGAAGATGAGTTATCTGTTAGAACTGAATTGGTTGGTGGTATGGGTAAGTACGGTCGCCTTCTTGGTTGGTTATATATTGGAGACGCAGAAGTATCATTGAATGAGCAAATGATTACTGAAGGATATGCTCATGCCTATGATGGTGGAACCAAGGATATGAACCTAGAAGCACTTCGTGAAATTAGAAGGGCACATGGTACTTTAGTTGAATGATGAGTACTTTATTTGTTATAGTTTTTATTTCACTACTTACTATCGGAATGTCGATGGTTGGAAACAAAACTGCAATTAAACAGGAAATTCTAAAATGCAAAAATTAGTTAACGGAATCGCATTACTTTCAGGACTGGTATCACTATCTATTGTTAGTGTCGGAGCATATCTTTATGTTAATAAGGATGCAATGATTGAGCAGGTAAAGGAACAAGCAACAGAACAAATTACTAAAGCAATTACTGAAGCACTTCCTGGTATGATTAATTCTGCATTACCTGAAATGCCTAGTATGACTGGTAATGTCCTTCCAGAATCTACACAATCAGTTCCTTCGATGACGGGTGGAGCACTGCCATTCTAATAATTTTGTTAAATACATAATAGTAAATGTGAATTCTTATGTCTGTTTCTAATGCAAAGAGAAGAAAATTGAATGTGAAGAAAAAAACAGATAATGAAAATAGATTTTTTCTTTATGTAATTTTTTATCACTTTTTTACTGGTATTGCTGGAATTTTTAAGAATGATTGATGGAAAATATTCCTAATATTGAAATAAGACCAATATCCATAAGACCGATTAGATCCATGGATATTCCTAAGTATGTAATGTCACCATCACAATCAATACCAACTGCTGCTCCTGTAACAGTTAATCTTGGTGTTCCTATTGTTAATCTTCCTGGATGTGTAGAATCTAATAAAGAGCAAAATCCAAAGAACACTGCTCTTCTTAAAGATGATCCGAATGGAACACTGACATTTTGTGATGCTTCATTGCCATCTTTTAATCCTATAGATTTTAATGCTGAGGATTATCTTCAACCATCACAAGCACCTGTCCCTCCATATAAACCTTCGGAGACAAATTTTACATCTCCTCAGATTGAAGTACCCATTATACCTAAAACTGAAATACCTATAACTAAAACTGAAGAAAAGGAAGTTATTATACAAGAAGAAAATATTAGTATTATAGATTACCTACCATCAACGGATGCAATTATATCAACTACTGTTATTGCTGCTGCTGCGGGAACTAGTGCATTAGTTGCGAGACCATTAGCAAATCTCCTGTTAAAAATTATTAGACCGATTATGAAGAAAATAATTAAAAAAGTTTCTACTAATTTTGGTAAAGAAGAAATTTTATTGAGTGTTGAAGAACGTAGAGAAATTCAAAGAGAAAAAACTGAAGCAGTAAGAGCAATTAGAAAATTAAGGGGACGTTGATATAACACCACCAAGGTCTTCTGCTTTCTTCGATACTGGTGTTGGAATAGAATGTCTATGTTGTGGAATTACTCCACCTGGATTAGTGACTATAATGTCAGCACACACTGAATAATACGGAGACTTGGGATGAAAATAGATCCCCTGTTTTTTAAGTTCTCCACAATTCTTAATTCGTGCGATCTCAAAGTCTAATCTTTTATTTGCAATTAATTGTTGTTGCAATTCTATTTGAGTTGCTGCTGCTTGTTTACATTGTTCTTGTAATTTAGTATCTAATGGTTTGGACCAGGTAGCAGAAAATCCAAGACTTAAACTATAATTATCTTTTTGACCTGTTCTTATCGGTACTTCATATAATATATCTCCTGGATTATCTAAGGATCCATCTTCATCAAGGTCTCTGAAATCATATACTGGATCATTATAAAAATCTTCAAATGGTTTCTGTGCCGATACGGCACCTGTTACATAGGGTGTAAAGTTGAGAGTGGGACCTTGACATTGTATACCTCCACCGTAGGTGTTTGTAATGTAAGGTCCCTGAAGGACTTGTATAGCTTGGTTTGTAACGGAACCTGAAGAGTTAGCAACAGGAGCAGCAGTAGCAGACACACCACCAACAGTTTCAGCATAAGAAGGAGAAGCAAATAATAATGTAATTACTGTGAGAAGATACTTGTAGTTGTTGTAACGCTGTCTAGTTCGGTTGTTCTTTGTATGATTGTTTGATTTGAAATTCCAGGCCCTTGATAAGTTTCTGTAAATTGAAATGCCTGTCCTGGTGTTGTCACTGTCCAGTTGGGTTTGTTGTTTAAATTTAGATTCGTCCATGATGAAGTCACCCCATCGATGTTATTAGATGTTGAATTAGTTCCTGGTGTTATACTGGAACCATTCATTTGAACATTGGTTCCAGTTACACTATATTGATATCCTGTATTATAATTTATAGAGTTTATAGTTTCACTTACTTTAGTTTTTGTTTCTGTTGTGGATGTTTGAGAACCTTGAGTAAAATTGGGTACGACCGGAACTGCCCCTGCAGATTGAAGCAGTCCATGTAGAATACCTAAAACTAAACTCAATCCAATTGATTCTTTCATTATCTCACTGTAATTTCGGATACGAATTGTCCTGTTGCACTTGTACCAGCACCACCAGCAGTTAGTGATCCAATAGCACCTGCAGAATCAACAGAACCTGCAAGAGTTCCTGCAACACCACCAGCAGTTGTAGTAACTTGTCCATAAGCAGGCAGAGAACTTACAACACCTGAAGAAACTGATGTTCCTGAGTTGATCACATTAACGGCATCACCTTGTGTAAATGCCTCTGTGAAGGTAATTGCTGAACCATCAGTTGTCTGTGTGTATGATCCGGCATTCATTGTTGCTGCAGAGGTAGCACTTGCAGGTGCTGTAAGACCACCAAGAGTTGCTGAAACATTACTACCACTTACAGAGTATGAACTACCAATTCTTGTTGCTTGTGATGCAGAAGCATCAACAGTTAATTGAACACTTGAAGATAATCTACTTGTAATATCGGCATGTGCTGAAGGTGCCATCAAAAACAATATACCAAAAAACAGCAGTGATTTTTTCATTTTTCGATGCAATTTGCTTGTAATTATTTAGTTATAAATAATGTGAAATAAACTTGATTTGAAATGAACGAACAACAAAATCACCTTTCGCAATTATTAGAACAGAGAAATAAATTATCTTCTGATCTGGAGGGACTCGGTAATCAATCTACAAGAACCAGAGATTTAATGTTAAAGACACAAGGTGCTATTGAATATTTGGAAGCAACCGGAGTCAAATTGCCGGAACCAGAGGTCACCGAAGAAGCAGAAGCAGAAGTGTCTGAGACGGAAGTTGTAGAAGAGGGTTGACGCACAGACCAGAAGGCATTATAATAAACATGTTGAGATTGCTCATAAAAAAGCAGTATCAACCTTTGAGGGAGACACTTTAATAAGTGTTATAAACTCAAAAGAAAACTTAATGGCATTATGTCCTAATTGCCATTGGGAGTATGATCACAATCTGTGATTAGTTTGCCCCGTTAGCTCAGGAGACAGAGCACGAACCTTCTAAGTTTGCGGTCGGGGGTGCGAATCCTCCACGGGGCGTTGGTCCTTATGGACCTTTTAATCCCCAATAGCTCAGTTGGAAGAGCGCAAAACTGTTAATTTTGATGTCCTTGGTTCAAGCCCAAGTTGGGGAGTTGACAAGAACTCAATCTTGTCTTATACTACTTCTTGTGTGAAGGAAGATGCGTTGGGAGAGCAATCTCCCACTCTGCGGAATTAGTTTAGAGGCAAAACTAAAGGTTTCCAACCTTTCGTCACCAGTTCGATTCTGGTATTCCGCTTTCGGGTTATCCGAATATCCCGAAAAACAAAATGAGTATATATACTCTGTTACTTAAGTAACAATTCACAACAGAACCAGTCGAGGTTCTTAACATCTGCGGGTAACCATTCCGCAAGTAAAAAACGAGGAAAACAAATGTTTAAAACGACTATCGCTGCAGCAGCTGCTGCTGTTGCTCTTGCCCCTGCTGCTGCCCTAGCCGGACCCTATGTCAACGTCGAAGCTAATTCTGGTTGGACTGGTTCTGACTACGGCGGTACTGCCACGGACCTTCACGTTGGATATGAAGGTGAACTGGGTGAATCTGCTTCCTACTACATTCAAGGAGGAGCTACTGTAGTCTCCCCTGATGGTGCTGAAAGTGACACTGTTCCTTCTGGTAAGGCAGGTCTCGGTCTTGCACTGACTGATGCACTGGGTGCATATGGTGAAGTATCATTCGTTGGTTCAGGTGACTCTGACATCGACCGTGGTTATGGAACTAAGTTGGGTCTGAAGTATTCCTTCTGATATAGACATATAGACATCTAGATGTTCGGGGATCCTGACGAGGATCCCTTTTTTATGATTAAAAAATTGTTATTAAATTTATGAAACTCAAAGCAATTGCAGCAGTTGTTGCTGCCACTCCATTGATGGTGGCATGTGGTTCGGGAGAAAGCACTACATTCAGACTTGATGCAGCAGGTGCTACATTCCCTGCACCATTATATCAAGCATGGTTTCAAACTATGGCAGGTGAAACCGGCAATCAAGTAAACTATCAAGCAGTTGGTAGTGGATCTGGTGTCCGTCAGTATATGGCTGGCACAGTTGATTTTGGTGCCAGTGATGGTGCTGTAAGTGATGAGAAGCAGGACATTCCAATGGTTCACATTCCTATGATTGGTGGTGCTATTGTTCCTGCATACAACTATCCTGGTTGTGAAGTCAAGATGACACAGACACAACTTGCTGATGTATATCTTGGTAAGATTACTAACTGGTCTACCTTTGGATGTGAGAGTAAAACTATCGTTCCTGTATTCCGTTCTGATGGTAGTGGCACCACAAAAGGTTTCACTAACTCACTATCAGCATTCTCTCCTGAATGGAAAGAGAATGTCGGCACAGGTAAGGCAGTAAAGTGGCCTGCTGGTGTTGGTGGTAAAGGTAACTCTGGTGTTGCCGCACAAGTGAAGCAAGTTCCTGGTGCTATTGGTTATCTAAACTATGGTTATGTGAGTAGTGGTAAGTTTCAACAAGTATCCTTACAAAACAAGGAAGGTAACTATGTCAAAGCAAATGCTGAAACATCTGCTGCTGGTTTGAGTATGATTGTACTGGACGACCAACTTCGTGGTGCTGATGCTAACCCTGCTGGTGCCAATGCATACCCTATTGTCTCCCTTACTTGGATTCTAGCGTACCCCGAGTCTAAGACTGGTGTGAAGGAAACTCTTCGTTATATGTTGAGTGAAAAAGCACAATCAATGTCTGATGGACTTGGTTATGTTTCACTACCTGAAGACTTGAGACAGAAAGCACTTGCTGCTGTTGACAGTATCAATTAATATTAGTATAGTGGGAGACTATCGTCTCCCTTTTTTATGAAAAAGAAAATCAAAAAGTCGGAACAAAAAATTGCAGACTGTGATAACATCTATGATATGATTGAGATACTACAGAGTCGTATTGAGGTAATAGAAAATGAACATATGCAATTGATTCGTAAGATGGGAGAACTAAATAGTCGCGTAGACGACTTTTCTGCAAATGAAAATTAATCTTTGGTACTCTAAGAGTATGAGTCAATGGAGATGGACTCTCTGTGAAGAATTTAAGAATGGTGTTACGAAAGTAGAACAACATGCCGGACAACGTGAGGAACTGCGAGATGCAATGAATGATGTTGCCAATACGGTAGAGTATATGTTAGATGATAAATAACTGAAAACTGAAGACGTATAAAGAATTATACAATGGAAAATATAAAGATTAGATGTCGTTCCTGTGGAAAGGAATTGGAAGGACATCCAAGTAAGACAGTTTCTTGTGGTTGTCCGAATATGGCAACTATTCGTGGTGATAGGATTTCGGCAGTTGACTTTTCAAATATTGTTATGTTAAACTCTTATCAACCTAAAAATAAAAAAGGAGTTCTTTCGACGGAAGATATCTTATGGCAGGAACAAAGAAAGCAACGCAAAGTTCGTAAAATGAATTTTGAGATTCGTTAATATTAGGAAATCAAAATAAGTTGACAGATACAAATTAGTAACTATTATAGCTAATATGTATTTCAATCTAAAAAACCATGGACGAGCACACCTACAATAACTGGGTGAAAGTCAAAGAGACTTTTGAGTCATCTGGGAATACCAATAATTTCTTTTATCGGAGAGCATGTGCTATAGTTGGTGGAGCACCAGATCCTATTGATAAAATGATTAAACATGATAATGGAACATCGAATAGATGAAATAAAATCAGAACATTATGTCACTCAAAAAGAGTGTCAGGAGATGATTAACGATGCTATTCGGAGACACAATAGAAACGCAGGTATTATCAGCATGTGTGTTGGGTGGGTTGTCTTATGTTTATTTGCTGAGGGCCTTCTCAGATTGATTGGAGTTATTCCACCACTATTACCATGGTTACAAATTAAATTGTAGGAGAATTTTATGAAAGTTGGAATGATTGGTTTAGGTCGTACTGGTGAAGGTATGTCCCGTCGTATGATTGAAAAGGGAATTGAAGTTTGGGGTTATAGTAGCACTAACTATGAGAATGCCTGTGGACAATATGAAGCAGGATACATTAGTGGATGTGTAACTTCTTTAGAGTATCTTGTACAAGCAGTTAAATCTGATGGTCTTAGATACACTAGTGCCGGAAAAGTTCCTGGTATCTTTCAAATTACTCTTCCAGAGCAAAAGGCAGAAGACACACTTGATGAGTTACTACCATTACTTGAGGAGGGTGATATTATTATTGATCATAGTACTACAGACATAAGAAAATGTCAGGAACTGGAACTGTACTGTTCTAAGTTAGGTATTTTATATATTTTCTCTGGGGTATATGGAGCACATGTTGCTATTGATGCTTGTTCTAAAATTTTCCAATCACTATCACCAGGAAATATAATATGACTTTAGCAGATGTCTTACTCTGGGGAACAATACCCTTTCTATGTACCACCATTTATTTCGGGCACAGAAAAGGTGAAAATGTCTACTATGAAAGTGACAAATATGACGGAAATGGAACAGCGCATTAAGATGAGGTATGCGTTTGCCATGTCTTCATTTGGTAGAATGTTTACACCAAATAAAATTACATATGAGATGAGATTATTATGTGAAGAGTGGTCTGAAGACATGAATAAAATTCCACCTGCTAAAGATTTATATCAAGTTGATCGTTACTTTTTAGAACTATGGAAAACATGGTCATTACCTTCATAGTATTTTATTCTTTATTCGGTTTATTTCTTTTTATCCTTTCAATTTTACAAGAGTAATGTTACAGTTTGCTAGGTTTTGCGGAACAGTATTAAACAATCCATGGGGTTGTGGATTCTTGGCATGGTGTCTTATCTTCGTCCCTATTATGGGAATGTGGGCAGTCCACAAATACAATTGGCAGCATTGGGCACCATTTGACAGAGGGCATCAGAGGTAGTATAATATATGAGTTGAGAAATCAACTGCGGTGTTCCCCTTTGGTAGGTTCAGGAGCAGCGGCGATAGGAACCTACTTTTACTTGACTACATAATCACAACACCTTATAATACACAGGTAATCAAAACGGACAATGGCACTGACTGAAAAATTCAAGACCAAGGATTTAGATATCCTTCGTAATGCTGCAAAAGGTGAAATTTTCTTAGATGTAAAAAGTCCAAAATTATTTAAGAAGGTTCGTAAATATTATGAATCTAATGGAGTAATTTTTTCTGGTGATCCACTTGATGATTATGAAATTATGATGGACTGTTTGTATTCTGATCTAAAAATTTCTGTTGAGGTTGTTTGATTGTAGTCATGGAGAGACTTGAAAAACCCTGGTGGAGTCATATGACCCTCTTATGAGTTTACGGCATCTCTCAAATGCCGTTGGTGCGGGTGAGTTACTACCGTCCAGTTTCTTGCTTCTGGTCAAAGAGCAAGTGGCGTGCATGGCAAGACCTTATAAGGAGAGTTGCATAAACTCTCCTTTTCTAGTATAATATATACTAGGAGTTTAGATATTTTATGTCTGATTATAAGAAGACCGCACTTGTTCTTGGTGCGGGTGGATTTATTGGAAGTCACATGGTGAAGAGACTTCGACAAGAAGGATATTGGGTTCGGGGAGTTGATCTTAAACATCCTGAATATTCAGCATCTCGTGCGAATGAGTTTATTGTTGGTGACTTGAGGGATGTTAATTTTGTAAAACGATGTGTTCGTTTTACTGGTTATCTCGGAAACTTCTACAAAGATATTATAGATAAGTTTGCCGAACCTTTTGATGAAATTTATCAGTTTGCTGCTGATATGGGTGGAGCAGGATTTGTGTTCACTGGTGAGAATGATGCAGACATCATGCATAACTCTGTGTCTATCAATTTAAATGTTCTTGAGGAACAACGTAAACTGAATGAAATTATAGAGCAAAATAAAACTAAAATCTTTTACTCTGGGTCGGCATGTATGTATCCAGAGCATAATCAACTAGACCCTGATAATCCAGACTGTCGTGAAGAATCAGCATACCCTGCAGCACCGGACTCCGAGTATGGATGGGAGAAACTCTTCAGTGAGCGTCTTTACTTTGCTTACAATCGCAACCATGGCATTCCTGTTCGGGTTGCTAGGTATCACAATATCTTTGGACCTGAAGGAACCTGGGACGGTGGCAGAGAGAAAGCACCAGCTGCAATCTGCCGTAAAGTTGCTTACCTCCCGGAGTCGGGTGGAGCAATCGAGGTGTGGGGAGATGGCTTACAAACTCGTTCCTTCTTGTTCGTTGATGAATGCGTTGAAGCAACTCGAAGATTAATGAAGAGTGACTTTATGGGTCCTGTAAATATTGGTTCTGAGGAGATGGTGACTATCAATCAACTTGTAGATATTGCTGCCGAAGTTGCAGAAAAGGAAGTTTCTAAAAATCATATTGATGGACCTCTGGGGGTTCGTGGTCGTAACTCTAACAATGATTTAATTCGTGAGAAGTTAGATTGGGACTATGAAATGACACTTAAAGAAGGTATTCGTTATACTTACTATTGGATTGAGTCTCAGATTTCTGAATCATCATCCAAATCTGACTTCCATCATTCAGTTTGATTATGAAAAAGGTTGCTTTAGTTTATTCTGGTCAACCCAGACATTTGAGAGAGTGTTTTGAAAATCATAAAAAAAATTTTTATGATATCAACCCTGATTGGGAAGTCAATGTGTTTGCTCATATTTGGTATGACAAAAGTTGGGTAGGATCTTATTTCTGGGATCAATATAAAGAACGTGGAAAATGGGACGATGACTTAATTCCATATATTGAGGAGAAATGGAATCCAAAAGCATTGGAATTTGAAGAACCGAAAGATTTTGAAAGTGATTGGGCATCCGATTCTAGATTTCCTCATCCAGTTAATAATATTATCTCTATGTTCTATAGCCTTGAGAAGGCAAACAACTTGAAAAAAACGTATGAAGAGAAAAATAATTTTAAGTATGATTGTGTTATTAGATTGAGAACAGATGAATTTTTCTATAAAGATGTTGGGTCTTTAGACAATTATAATTTAAATACCGTTAACGTTCTTGACGAATATGCACACTTAGAGTATGGTATTAATGATCATTTTGCTTTTGGCAACTCGGAACTGATGGATAAATATCTTAGTGTTTGTAGTAACCTTTCAGACATTATTGATGAGGGATCCGCAATAAATCCAGAAACATTAATTGGATGGAACGCACAAAAACATTACAAATTGCCAATTACAAAAAATAAATTTGGTTATCGACTTTGGAGGGATATGTGACAAAACTCGTTATTTTTGATTTGGATGGTGTATTGATTGATAGTAAAGATTATCATTATGATGCCTTAAATCAAGCACTTGGTGCTGAATATGCGATCAGTCGGGAAGAACATGTTAGCATCTATGATGGTCTCCCTACTAAATCAAAGCTAGAACTTCTTACTAAAAATAAAGGTCTTCCTGCAGATCAATATGATAAGATCTGGAAAGATAAACAAGATGCAACCCTCAAGATTTTTAATGAGTGTGTTGCTAAAGATTATCAACTTATGGGTTATTTCCAGCAACTTGTAGATGCTGGTTATAAGATTGCAGTTGCTTCTAACAGTATTCGTAATACTGTAAAGATTATTCTTTTGCGTTTGGGACTACTTGAGTTTGTAGACATGTACGTATCCAATGAGGATGTTGTTCGAAATAAACCATTTCCAGCAATGTATTGGAAGTGTATGACTGCATTGGGTGCTCTTCCTAATGATACTGTTATTTTAGAAGACAGTCACATCGGTCGTCAGGGTGCTTTGGATAGTAAGTGTCATCTTGTTCCTATAGAAGATCGGAAAGATCTTAATCAAAGTAAGATTGATAAAATTAAAAAAATTCTTAATGGTGATAAGAAAAAAGTAGCATGGGAGAGTAAGACGATGAATGTATTAATTCCTATGGCAGGTGCTGGTAGTAGATTTGCTAGTCAGGGATACACTTTTCCCAAACCTCTTATTGAAGTTAAAGGAAAACCAATGATCCAAGTGGTCACTGAGAATCTCAATATTAAAGCAAACTATACATTCATTGTACAAAAGGAACACTATGATAAGTATAATCTCAATTACTTGCTTCCTCTTATTGCTCCTGGGTGCAATATTGTGCAGGTTGAAGGCATTACAGAAGGTGCATCTTGTACCACTTTACTTGCAAAAGAATTCATCAACAACGACGAACCGTTAGTAATGGCAAACTCTGATCAGTTTGTTGAGTGGGATTCTAATGAGACCCTCTATGCCTTCCAAAATGGTGAGGTAGATGGTGGTATAGTTACCTTCCCTGCAACTCATCCTAAGTGGTCTTATGCCAAGTTAGGAGAGGATGGATATGTTGCCGAGGTTGCTGAGAAGAAACCAATCTCAGAACATGCTACTGTCGGTATCTATTACTGGAAGAGGGGATCTGATTATGTGAAGTATGCCGAACAGATGATTAAGAAAGATATTCGTGTCAATAACGAATACTATGTTTGTCCTGTATTCAACGAAGCAATTGGTGATGGTAAAAAGATACGCATTAAAGAGATTGATAAGTCTGGTATGTGGGGTATTGGAACTCCTGAAGATCTAAATTACTTTTTAGAACATTACAAAGGGGAAGTTTAAATTCCTTTTATTTTAAACAATTTTTATTTTAAACAATTTTTATTTGAGAAACAATGATTAAAGTCGCTGCTATTATTCCTCCATCTTCAAGAAATTTAGGAAATGAGTTCTTTGCCTTAGGTGGTATTGAAGCATTTTCTCAAACTTTTTCTCATATAGAAAAAGAAATCAGCATTATTGAATTTTTTGATAGTGGGGAAAATTCTTATGGTCAATCTAAAACTCCACTTTTTACAGATTCTACATTAGATTGGATTAAGTATGATGCTGATTTGGTCGTTTTATTTGGTGGATGTTGCTTACATACAAATCTAAAACATTTGTTTGATGCTTTATTGTCTACAGGAAAACCTTTTTTAGGTTGGGGACTTTCTCCAACTCAATATGATCAATCTGATATTGCATATGCTAAACAAGTTGCTGATAATCCAAACACACTTGCCTTAATTACTAGAGATGATATAATCTGCCAAAAAATTGGTGATTACAATAAAATCATTAGTGGAATGGACGGTGGTTTTTGGATGGGTGATTCATTCAAAGGTGCTGGTAGCAGTAGTAATTATTCTGTTGTTAATTTGGAACAGAGTAATCAACTAGATGTTACTGAATCGATGAAGACTTTTGAAGAATTATCTAAACAGAATGATGATCCAGTTTACATTGTATCAAATAATTGTGAACTGGCATATTACTTTAGACATCCAAGAAGCCTTCAAATTACTAGTGCTCAACAACTATGGTCAACATATGCTAATGCAAATTATGTTGTCACAACAAGAGCTCATACAACTATTTGTTGTTTGACAAGTGGAACGCCTATTGAATATCGAGGCATACTTGATAATCGTGTTATTGGATTGATGTTGGCAGCTGGTATAGATCTTAATGGAGATGGTGATCTTACTCCAGAACAATGTGCATCTAGAGTTCAAGAATATAAAAACTCTTTTATGGAAAAAATTAGATCTCAAGTGGATCTTTCTATCTGTGGTAAGAAGTGATGAGAGTAGCAGTTCTATTATTTGGTCAACCAAGATACTGTAATGATCCTAAACCTCAAGAATTTTTGAAAGGAATTATTGAAAAATATAATGCTGATGTATATGCACATGCCTGGTTTGGATCGAAAGCAGATTATCAAATCTCTTCTTGGGCACAGAATCCTCCGGACGGAAAGGGAATAACTAAAAATCCTGTTCCTGACAATGCTTTAGATATAATCGAAGACGTGTATTCCCCTAAAAAATTTAAGATTGATCCTCCTCAAAAGTTTGAATTGACTAAACGAGCATTTAATTTTATTTCGCAAAAATGGGATGGTCCACATGTTAATGAAAAAAATATTAGTAATATTAAGTCTCAATTAACATCTATTGGTGAAGTTGCTAGATTATATGAAGAAAGTGGTGATGAACATGATCTTTATATTCTTGCTAGATATGATGCATGGGCTGTTGGTTTTCCTGAACTAAGTGATCTTCCTACCAATAAATTTTATGTTGCAGATCATCATCCAAGATTTCCTGACATTATTCAATTTGGAGGAAGAAAATTTTTCGATTGGATGAAAAATTGTTCCGATGATATGAATAAGTCAAGTATCTATCAAAAGATATGGGAACCTTCTCCCGAAGCTTTCAAAATGCTTTCATTTTTGACAAGGCATTCATCTGATGATATAATTGGAGTTCCTATGGAAGGTTTTGTTATTAGGAGATAAATGAAAATAATTGCACATAGAGCTAATTTAAATGGTCCAGATCCTAAAACTGAAAATAGTCCAGACCAAATTGTAAAATGTATTGATGCTGGGTATGATGTTGAAATTGATATTCGATATGATTTGAAAACCAGTACTCTTTGGTTAGGTCATGATGAATCTCAGTATATGGTTACTTGGTACTGGTTAGCAGAGAAGCAAAATTACCTTTGGATTCATTGTAAAGATATTTCAACTCTTCATCAGTTTTCTGCGATGACTAGTGGATATAACTATTTTTGGCATCATGAAGATGATTATACTCTAACTAGTAAAAATAATATTTGGGCTTATCCGGGAAAATCATATACACCAAATACAGTTATTGTTATGCCGGAGTGGAATGATGTAAATTGGGATAAATTAAAGGTTACTAATTGTTATGGTATTTGTACAGATTATCCAG